>Ga0265313_10000091_pt1 | contig 90050 bp, 87 predicted proteins | sample 4123metaG_FD_203122 | JGI IMG/M metagenome (GOLD analysis project Ga0265313, IMG submission 203122) | Rhizosphere microbial communities from Carex aquatilis grown in University of Washington, Seatle, WA, United States - 4-1-23 metaG | ecosystem: Host-associated > Plants > Roots > Rhizosphere >... | reverse complement strand
GCCGCGGTGCCCGACATGGCGGACCTGCGCCGGCGCGTGCGGCGGCTGGTCGACATCGGTCCGGCCTTTGAGACGCTGGCGAAAAAGCGCGAAACCGCCGCCATCGCCGCCGAACGCAACGGCGACAAGATTCTGGCGCGCGACAATTATTATCTCGCCTGCAATTACTGGGCCTCGGCGATGTGGACCATCGACGAGGTCGACGACAAGCTGATCGGGCTGAACAACAAGAAGCGCGCGACCTTCAACAAATACGCCGGCCTTGCCGATCATCATATCGAATGGGTCGAGCTGCCCTATCGCGGCAAGACGCTGCCCGCGATCCTGCACCTGCCGCCGGGCTATTACCAAAGCAGCAGCAAGGTGCCGGTGATCGTCGCGGTGTCCGGCATGGACGGCTTCAAGGAGCGCTCGGTCGCGCTCTACAACGACACCTGGATGCAGCGCGGTTATGCAGTGCTGGCGTTCGAGGGGCCCGGTTACTGGGAGCCGCCGCTGCGCGGCATCTATGTCGACGTGCCGGGCTGGGCGGAGGCCGCCAAGACGCTGGCGGACTGGCTCGTCAAGCGCCCGGAAATCGATGCGGACAAGATCGGCATGACCGGCGTGAGCTACGGCTCGTTCTTCACCGTCATCATGATGGCGGCGGATGCCCGCTACAAAGCCTGCGCGGTCACCGGCACGTGCTACGAGCCGGGCGGCGAAACCATCTTCAACCGCGCCTCGCCGACCTTCAAGAAGCGCTTCATGTTCATGTCGGGCATTACCGACGAGCGCGAGTTCGACGAGTTTCGCAAGACCATCGACTGGAACGGCTACGCCCAAAAGGTCAAAGGTGCCTATCTGGTCGCCTGCGGCGAATACGATCAGCTCTGCCCGCTCGAATACACTGATGCCTTCGTGAAAGCGCTGGGCGGTCCGAAGCAGCTTCTGGTCTACGAGGGCGGCAACCACTCGATCGCGCTCACCACGGCGACGGAGCGCGGGCCTGAGCCGCGCGAGTATCAGGCCGAGTGGATGGCGGCGCGGCTGGAAGGCAAGCCGTTCGCCAGCGAGCGCTGGTTCGTCGAGGCAAGCGGCCGCGTGGTCAAACAGCCGATCGGGTGATGGGAATCGGCCGGCAACGCGGGAACTCGCCGCCGGTATCGTTCGTCGAATTCACGGCGAAAAGCACCAGGGTTCTCTGGAGTCATCCGCCGTGCGCGTAAAAATTGCGAAAACTGCGTCAAGACAACGTGTCTTGGATTGATCGTGCGGCCCTGGTAGTTTCCGCGCGATGCAATATGTGCGTCGCGCCATGATATGCATCACCTTACTCCGAGGAGAGCCACGGTGATCACTATCGAAGTGAACGGAACGCCCAAACAAATCGACATCGAACCCGATACCCCGCTCTTATGGGTGCTGCGCGACGTGGTCGGCCTGACCGGCACGAAATTCGGCTGCGGCATCGCGCAATGCGGCGCCTGCACGGTGCATGTCGACGGCAAGCCGATGCGCTCCTGCTCGGTGCCGATCGGCGCGCTCAACGGCGCGAAGATCACCACCATCGAGGGCCTCTCGGCCGACAATAACCATCCGGTGCAGCGCGCCTGGATCGCCGAGGACGTGCCGCAGTGCGGCTACTGCCAGTCCGGGCAGATCATGGCGACGGTCGCATTTCTGAAGGACTTTCCCAATCCGACCGATGCCGACATCGACGCGAATATCACCAATATTTGCCGTTGCGGAACCTATGAGCGTCTGCGCCGGGCCATCCATCGCGCCGCCGACATGCTGAAAGCTTGAGGGAGACCGCGATGCACGGAACCCGTATCACTTCTCGTCTCACCCGCCGCCATTTCGTCCTTGCGGGCGCCAGCGCCGCCGGCGGCCTCATGATCGGCATCGGCGCCGGGCCGCGCAGCGCCCACGCCGCGACCGTGACGGCCCAGCCCTGGAATGACGACCACGCCTACGCGCCGAACGAGATCGACGCCTGGATCGCGATCGACCCCGATGATTCGATCCTGATCCGATACCAGCGATCGGAGATGGGCCAGGGCAGCATGACCGCGGTGCCGATGATGATCGCCGAGGAATTGCAGTGCGACTGGTCGAAAGTGCGGATCGAATACGCCTCGCCCAACCGCAACATCCGCGAGAACAAGGTCTACGGCGGCATGTTCTCGAACGGCAGCCGCTCGGTGCGGGCGTCGCAGAAGCTGGTGCAGCAGGTCGGCGCCAGCGCGCGTGAACGGCTGATCGCGGCCGCGGCGGCACGCTGGAATGTGCCCGCGTCGGAATGCGCGGCGGCCATGAGCGTCGTCACTCACAAGCCGTCGGGCCGCACGCTGCGTTACGGCGAACTCGCCGCCGATGCGGCGAAGGTCAAGCTCGCCAAGGAGCCGGCGATCAAGACGCCGGCGCAGTTCACGTTCATCCCGCGGCCGATGCCGCGAATCGACGTCGTCCACAAGACCGACGGCTCGGCGAAGTTCGGCATCGATGCGCAGGTGCCGGGCATGGTGTTCGCCGCGATCGTGGCGTGCCCGGTCCCCGGCGGCAAACTCAAGAGCGTCGATGACTCCGTCCTCAACGGCGCGCCGGGCATTCTCAAGGTGGTGAAACTGCCGAACGCCGTGGCCGTGGTGGCGACCGATACGTATTGGCGCGCCAAGCGGGCATTGTCCCGGCTGCAGCCCGAATGGGATGTCGGTGCGGCCGGCACGGTCGACAGCGAGCAATTGTCGAAGACGTTCCGCGCCGGGCTGTCCGAGCCGATGCTGACCGCACGCAACCAAGGCGATGTCGACAAGGCGATGTCGGGCGCCGCCAAGACCTTCGAGGCGGTCTACGAAACGCCCTATCTGTCGCATTCGCCGATGGAGCCGATGAACGCGACTGTCCTGCTGCAGCCCGACCGGCTCGATGTCTGGGTCGGAACGCAGGCCGCCGATGAGGCACTCGAAGCAGCCGCGAAGGCGTCCGGCCTCAAGGACGAGCAGGTCTATATCCATAACGGTTTCGTCGGCGGCGGTTTCGGCCGCCGCGACGCCAACGACGAGGTCAAGCAGGCTATCGCCATCGCCAAGGCGGTGCAGAAACCGGTGAAGCTTGTCTGGACGCGCGAAGAGGACACCCGCCAGGACAAATTCCGTCCGCACGCGGTGGTCGGCTTCAAGGCCGCGGTCGGCGCCAACGGCATGCCGGTGGCGTGGTCGATGCGTGCCGTGACATCGTCGATCTTCGCCTCGGTCGGCCGGAAATTTCCTGCCGGCAAGGTCGAACCGCAAACCGTCGCGGGCCTTGCCGACAACGGCTACAAAGTGCCGAACATGCGCGTCGAGTCGCTGGTGAAGAACACGCACCTGCCGGTGTGGTTCTGGCGCGCGCCCGGCGCCAACCAGCACGTCTTCGCCATCGAGAGCTTCCTCGATGAGATGGCGACGGCTGGCGGCATCGATCCGTATCAGATGCGGCGCAAGCTGCTCGCAGGCCGGCCCGACTGGCTCAAGGTGCTCGACACCGCCGCCGAGAAGGGCGATTGGGGCAAGCCGTTGCCGGCCGGCACCGGCCGCGGCATCGCCATCTGCACCGATACCGACAGCCTGTGCGCGCAAGTTGCCGAAGTCACCGTCAAGCCGAACGGCGAAGTGAAGGTCAATCGCGTCACCGTCGCGCTCGACACGCGCTACATGGTCAATCCGCAGACCATCGCCGAGCAGGCCGAAGGCAGCGTGATCTTCGGGCTAAGCGCCGCGCTTTACGGCAAGATCACCATCAAGGACGGCGCGGCCGTGCAGGGCAATTTCGACACTTACCGCATGGTGCGGCTCGCCGAAGCGCCGAAAATCGACGTGCATCTGGTGCCGAGCGGCGGCAAGGTCTGGGGCGGCGCGGGCGAACCCGCAACGCCGCCGATCGCGGCCGCGGTGGCTAACGCGATCTTCGCCGCGACCGGCAAACGCATCCGCTCGCTGCCGATCAGCGATCACGATCTGTCCGGCTCGGCAAAATCGACGTAGCCGGCGCATCTCACATCGGCGCAACACGCATGCGCAACTCGGGGCGGCGCGACCGCCTTCGGCCATTCGCGGACGTTACGGGGGTAATGCCTGCTGGGGAGGCACGGGACGTGACGACGATTTCAAGGACGATGCTTTGTGGACTGCTTGCGCTGTTCGCGGCCGGGGCAGCGACTGCGCGGGCGGACGAGAATACGAACCCACCCAGCAATCCGGGCGAATACCTGGCGCGCGCGGCCGATTGCGTGTCTTGCCACTCGGCGCCCGGCGGCAAGGCGTTTGCCGGCGGCCTCAAGATGGGTTCGCCGCTCGGCAACATCTACTCGACCAACATCACGCCCGATGCCGAGACCGGCATCGGCAGCTACAGTCTCGCGGATTTCGATCGCGCGCTGCGTCAGGGCATCGCCAAGGACGGCCACCGGCTTTATCCGGCGATGCCTTATCCGTCCTACGCCAAGCTCAGCGACGCCGACGTGGCGGCGCTCTACGCGTTCTTCATGAAACAGGTGCCGCCGGTGCATCAAGCGAACCGGCCAAACGAGATTCCGTCCTATCTCGACATGCGATGGCCGCTGGCGATCTGGAGCTCGCTGTTCACCGACAGCGGCAGCTATGTGAACAAGAGCGGCCACGATGCCGAATGGAATCGCGGCGCGTATCTGGTCCAGGGCCCGGGCCATTGCGGCGCCTGCCACACGCCGCGCGGCTTTGCTTGGCAGGAAAAGGCGCTCGACGAAAACGACTCCGATTATCTCGCGGGGGCGCTGCTCGATGCCTGGTACGCGCCCGACCTGCGCGGCGACGTGCGCACCGGTCTCGGCCGCTGGTCCAAGGATGATATTGTCAGCTTCCTCAAGTCCGGCCACAACAAAAGCGCCGCGGTGTTCGGCTCGATGATCGATGTCGTCAACAACTCGACGCCCTATATGTCCGATGCCGACCTCAGCGCCATCGCGGGCTATCTGAAATCGTTGCCGGCGACATCGACACAGCCGGCCTACGCGTACAACGATGCGACCACCACGGCGTTGCGCGGGGGCCATGCAACGCAGCCCGGCGCGGCGCTCTATGCCGGCGTTTGCTGGGCCTGCCATGGCTACGATGGCAAGGGCTTTGCCCCATACACGCCGGCGCTTGCCGGCAATCCGGTGGTGCTCGACGAAGATCCGTCGTCGCTCATCAACCTCGTGCTCAACGGTTCGAACCCCGTCGTCGTCAAGGGCACGCCCGATTCGTATCGCATGCCGCAATTCCGCTTGCAGCTTTCCGATCAGCAGATCGCCGACGTGGTGACCTTCATCCGCAACGGCTGGGGCAACCAGGGGGCCGCGGTCACGGCCGCGCAGGTCGCCGAACTGCGCAAGACCACTGATCCAAACAGCGATCAGGTCATTATCTTGAAGATGCGCTAGGCGCGTGACTGGCCTTACGGCGCCGTTTCGCCTGTGAGCGTCGCGGCGGCTGCCCGTCTCCGCCCCTGAGCAGCGAGCGGATTGCCGGCGCGGTTTCAACCATGAAATCGAACAACGCACGAACGCGCGGCGTGCCGCGCATGTCGCGATGGATCAGCAGGTAAAAATTGGTCGTCAAATCGGGCACCGGGCCATACACGAACACCAAGCCTTGTTCGCCGTCCGCAACGATCATCGGCAGCGCGACCAGACCGACGCCTGATCTCGCGGCCGAAACCAATGCGGTCATGCTGTTGCAGCGCGCCGCCACCCTGGCCTGGGGCGCCACCTTTTCAAGCCAGCCTTTTGTGACATGGCGCCGGCTTTCGACGTCGAGCAGCGCCACAGCGTGCCGGCCAAGATCTGAAACGTCGTCGATGCCGCCGTGGCGCTCCACGTAGACGCGGCTGCCGTAGATGGCCCACCTGCAGTCCGCGATCTTGCGGCCGAACAGCGCGTCGTCGTAGGGCGCAGTGCTGCGGATCGCGATATCGGCCTCGCCCTTCGCTAAATCGAACAGCTTGTCATTCAGGATGAACTCGACCCGCACATTGGGATAGCGCGCGTTGAATTTTGCCATCAGGGGCGACCGCATCAGGCGCGCTCCTGCGGCGATGGGACACGTCATTCTTACGGTCCCGGATAATCCGAGATCGGACGCGGCAAGGCGCCGTTCGAACGCGAGTGCAGCGTCCTCAACGCGCAGAGCAGAGGCCATCATGTCCTGACCAACTTCGGTGAGTTTGTAGCCGCTCGCGTGCCGCACCACGAGCTGCCAGCCGAGCCGCCGTTCCAGCTCCTCCAAACGCCGGTGCACTGTTGATTGACTCAACCCAAGCGCCTTGGCTGCAGCAATCGTGCTGCCGTGCCGCGCCACCGCCAGAAAATGTTTCAGATCGTTCCAATCGAACATGGGTTATGCACTTTTGAACCGGCGTTTTTCAAAATTGCTGCTCCGCGCGCGATACGATTTGTGCACTGATGCCGACACGCCCGTTGCAGCAAACGATAGCCTGAATCATGACGATGCAAAACACCGCAATGCTTTCACCGGCCGCGCCGGCTCTTCTCAGAGTGGGAGGACGGAAAGCCGTCAAGGTCGATGCGAGGAAAGACCGTTCCGGCCGCGCGTTACAATTTTCCAACTGGCGCTTCGACTGCAAAGTATCGGCAGAAGATACCGCGGGCACTTATTGCATTTACGACACGGCGCGCACTGCGCGGGGTGGACCGCCGATGCACGTACACCACAGTCAGGACGAGTGGTTCCTGGTACGCGACGGCGAATTCAAGTTCGTGATCGGAGACGAGACGTTCCAGCTTAAGCCGGGCGATACACTGCTCGGACCGCGCGGGGTGCCGCACGCCTTTGCAAGTTTGAGCGAAACAAGCGCTCTCCTCATCGCCTTTATCCCCGCCGGAGGGATCGAAACGCTGTTTAAGGAAGTCAGCGATGTGAACCGGCTGCGGCTGCCGACCTTGGAAGATTGGCGTACGATATCGCGCGCACACGACGTAGACATTGTCGGCCCGCCATTGCCGGTAAGTTAGGAGGCGGTACCGACCGCACCACGAGGAGACGCCCGCCGCTCAGCCGGCGAGCGGGCTGGCAAATCCGGCGACGAGCTTGACCAGATCGGCCTGGCGGCTCGAATTGGTCTTGGCGAAAATCCGGCCGAGATGGGTCTTGATGGTGCTCTCCGCGACGCCGAGTGCCTCGGCGACCTCCGGCACGCCGCCAACTTCAACGATGGCCAACAGCACCCGCAGCTCCATCGCCGTGAGCCTGTAGGCCTCGGCGATGGCCTGCGGCGGTGACGGCGTCTCCAGCGCCGCCTTGTGGACGAACAGCGCCGCAGCCGCCCGGTAGGTCGCACCGGCCTGCCGCCGTGCGCCCGACGTCAGCGGCAACACATGGGCAACATACCGTTCGCCATTGAGCGCGACGATAGGCACGGCGACGCCCTTGATGCCGACCGCGGCATCGCCGTCGCCGGTCGTCGCAAATGTCTCGGCCAAAGCCTGATCGGCTTGCGGATCGTTCAACGTCAAATGGCCGCCCGTCGCGCGGAGCACGTCCGTTTCGGTCAGCATCGCGTGGCCGGCCGCGTTGGCATGCACCAGGCGGCCGGTCGGATCGACCAGAAACATCCCGGCGTCGATGCCGTCGAGCGTATCGGCAAAGGATGCCGCTTCAGCCTTGCGCAGATCGACAACCTTGCCGATCAGCGTCGCTCGCCGAATGTGCGGAATGACGAGGCGCGCGCGCCGCCGCGTCGCGTCGTCGACAAAGCCATCCCGCTCGTTGCGAAAGACCACCATAAATCCCACGCTCGTTACACTCCGGTCGATCAAGCACATCAGGGCGTCCACCACGCCTTGCGGCTGTGCCCATTCCTTGTAGATGCGCGTTTGGACAAGTTCGGCGTGGGGCAGAACGTCCAAAAACGATTTCGGCTCTTCGACGTCGACGACAAACTGCGTCATCGTGAACGGATCGAGCTTGATGTATTTGTCGAAATAGACTTGCCGGTAAAACGGATCCTGGTCGCCTTCTGTAAAGTAGCAACCGCCGCGCTTGGCCACCGCGTCTTTCCAGGACAACGCAATGGCCCAGCCGCCGATGAACTCTCTGATTTTTCCAAGGACAGGCACCCACCGCGCCGGATCAAGCGCCGTGTCGTAGATATCGCCGATCAGCACCGACAACCGCTCAGTCTCGTGCATTGCCGCCCATGCTCGCAGACCGACCTCTTGCACCATTCTACAATCCCGCGACGCACGAACAAGCGGTGCCGGGATTTATCGCAATAACGCACAAAATTACGGCTGTTCGACATCGTCCGCAAAGTTGGTCTTTGCGTCTGACTTTGTATACTGGCGGCACAGCATCGAAGGGGGTGTCAGGTGCCAAACCATCATTGCAGATTACCGAAGATTGCCGCCGGGGCCTTCGCTCTCGCCGCGCTGATCGCGGCCAGCCGCGCGCAAGCGGATGACAGCGTGTCGCTGATCACCGACTTCGGCTACAACGGCCGTCACGCCTATTTCTTCGTTGCGCTCGACAAGGGCTATTACAAGGCTGCAGGCCTCGACGTGAAAATCCTGCGCGGCCAGGGTTCGGTCGACGCCATTCGCCAGACCGGCGCCAACAATGCCACGTTCGGATTTGCCGACGCGGGCTCGCTGGTGCTGGCGCGCGGCAACGATCACATCCCGGTCAAGCTCGCCGCTATCGTCTACGCCAAACCGCCGGAAGGAATCTTCTGCCGCGAGGATACCGGCATCAGGAAGCCGAAAGATCTTGAAGGCGTCTCGATCGCCAATCCGCCGGGCGGCGCGACCGTCGATATGTTTCCGATCTACGCCAAGGCGGCGGGCATCGACGCCGCCAAAGTCAAATGGGTGGTCGCCGGCAGCGATGCGCTACCCGCCATGCTGGCCACCAACAAGGTGCCGTGCGTCGGCCAGTTCGTCGTCGGTGAGGCGCTGCTGCAGCGGCAGGCGGCGCCGCAAAAGCTGATCCGCTTCGGCTTCGCCGATGTCGGCTTGACGTTTTACGGCAACGGCATTGTCGCGACCGACGCGACGTTCGCCACCAAGCCGGACCTGGTGAAACGCTTCGTCGCCGCGACGATCCACGGCATGAAGGACGCCTTCGCCAATCCCGAAGAGGCGGCCGAAATCCTGCACAAATATCATCGCGAAATCAACACCGGAATCGGCGCCGCCGAAACGCGGGCCGTCGCCGAACTCGCGCAGGTCAAGGGCCAGCCGCTCGGCATGATCGATCAGGCGCGCATCAAAGAGACCATCGACGTGGTGAACGGCGCGTTCAAGCTGAAGTCACCCGTCGGCGTCAACGAGATGTATGTTCCAGGCTTCGTGCCGAACTGAGGCTTAGCGCAAAGCAACGATCGCGGCGCCGGACGTATGCGCCTTCAACTCGCTCCCTCCGGGGCCGGATGGAATTTGAGCGCCACGCCGTCCATGCAGTAGCGTAGGCCGGTCGGCTTTGGGCCGTCGTCGAACACGTGACCGAGATGGCCACCACAGCGATGGCAGGAAATCGCGGTGCGCGTCATGCCGAACGTACGATCGGTTATTTCGTCGACGGCGCCCGGAAGCGGCGCCCAGAAACTCGGCCAGCCGGTGCCGCTGTCGAATTTGGTCTTCGACGAATAGAGCGGCAGATCGCAACCCGCACAGGCGAACGTGCCGTTGCGATGCTCCTTCAATAGCGGGCTGGTGAACGGCGCTTCGGTGCCGTCCTGCCGCAGCACGTCATATTGCTCAGGCGTGAGCAGTTTGCGCCACTCGGCATCGGTGTGCGTGACCTCGTAAGGGTGCGGCGGGGTCGCAGCCTCGACGGCGCGCGGCCGGAACAAACGATCGAGGCCGAACGCCGCCACTGCGGCCGCGCCGGCATAGAAGATGTTTCTGCGAGTCAGCATGGTGTTTCCCCTGCCTGGTGGTGCGCCGAGCCGTTCGCGGAGGGATGCGTCCAGCACCTATAGCGCAGTTTCACAGACATAGTTACGGGGCGGCGGGCCGCCTGGTTACAATAGCGGGCCGTATTCACACAGAGTTGATGTCCGGAAGCGATCGGGGTGGACGCAAGCACGCCGGCGCGGGACAATTCAGCATGAGCAAGCCCGATACCCTCCCCCGATCCGATACCGCCGGGCCGCAACCATCCGGATGGCGACCGTGGCACTGGCTCCAGCGCACACCGGTGCGCACCTTCGTGGTCTATCCGGTGCTGGTCGCCGCTTTTGAGCTGATCCGCCGCGGCGGTACATTGCCGCTGGTGCCTTGGGGCGTGCCGCTGCTGCTTTGGGGCTATCTGCAATATCGACTGGTCGGACGTTATCGCGGACAGAGCGGCGGCGGCGGGCCGGGGCTGGAGCGGCTGCCACAGCGGCTCGTTACCGAGGGTCCTTACCGCTACACGCGCAACCCGATGTATCTCGGCCACCTCATTTTCATGACCGGACTCGCGATCACGTTCCGATCATGGCTCGCCGTCGCTATCCTTGTCATCAGCGCGGTGTGGTTCGACTGGCGCGTGCGCGGCGACGAAGCGCGGCTGCGTGGCCTGTTCGGCAAGCCGTATGACGACTATTGCGGCCGCGTGAAGCGCTGGATTCCGGGACTGATCTGAGGCGGCAACGGGAGAACGATGTGAGCGGTATCGAGATCAAAGTGGTGAGCACGACGGCGATGAAGACGGTGTTCGAGGATTTGGCACCGGCCTTCGAGCGCGCGACCGGCAACCGCGCGAGCGTCGAGCTTGGGCCATCACTGCGGCTCGAGAAGGAACTCGGCGAGGGCAAGGCCGCCGATGTGGCGATCGTCAGCCGCAACGGCATCAAAGATCTCGAAGCACGCGGCCGAATCGCCGCCGGCAGCGCCGTCCACGTCGCCGATTCCACTATCGGGGTCGCGGTGCAGAAAGGCGCGCCGAAACCCGACATTTCATCGCCGGAGAATTTCAAACGCGCCATGCTGGCGGCGAAATCGATAGCGTGCAGCAAGCCGGTCGGCGGCGGCCAGAGCGGCGCGCATCTTGCCAAGATTTTTGAGGAACTCGGCATCACGGCCGCGATGCAGACCAAGTCCCATTACGGCGCCGGCGGCGCCGGCGGCCTCGCCGGACTCGTCGTGCTGCGCGGCGAAGCCGAAATCGGCATACAGCAAATGGCCGAACTGATAGCGGTTGCGGGCATCGACATGGTCGGCCCGCTGCCGCACGAACTGCAAAGCGTTACGCCGTTCGTCGCCGGCATATCCGCGACGACAAGCCATCCCGAAGCCGCCAAAGCCTTAATCCAATTCCTCACCACGCCCGAGGCCAAGCGTGTCATCAAGACCAAGGGTCTGGAGCCGGCCTGAGACTCATTGACTGTCATCGTCCGCGAAAGCCGACGATCCAGTAATCACCGGAATCGATGTCGATGACTGGATGCTCCGCCTTTGCGGAGCATGGCAGCCCGGTCAAATCTTCCGGCTGTCGTAGGCCCAGTGCAGCAGTGCCTGGCGTTGCCGCTTGCGGCAGGTGACGTCGCCCGGCTCGCAATGGCGTTGCACCTGGCGGACGTGCCGCCGGATTGCCTTCCAGCGGCGGATCTGACGCGCGTCCTCGTCCGGGATGCGGCGTCCCAGATAATAGCGGCAGTACCACTGAAACCAGCCGCGCGGATCGTCGCGATAGAGCCAGCCCTTGCTGCGCCAGACCGACAGCGGCTGGCTGGCATCGACGCCGAAATAGTTCAGCGACTTGTCGCGCGCTTTTTTCGCGAGCTTGGCGCGCGCAAACCAGCTCGCCGGAAATTCCCTGCGGCAATCAGTCATGTACTTACCGCCGAACACACCGAGCCGCAGCATCTGCGCGGGCGTAAGATCGGGGTGAAATTCCGGATCGAAGTTTCTGCCGGCGGGCGCGGTCAATTCGTAACGGTAGCCGCGCTGCATCTTGTCGGTGACGGTGACGATTTTGCGTTTCAACGCCGAAGGCCTTTGAGCACGTCGGGATTGACGACGTTGATCGGATTGCCGGCCGCGTAGGAGGTGATCTGATCGAAGATGTCGACGAACTGCACCTCGTATTCGTCGCGGGTGACGTAGCCGAGATGCGGCGTGCAGACGACGTTCGGCATGTTGAGCAAAGGATGGGCGGTGTCGCGCAGCGGCTCCTGCTCGTAGACATCGACCGCGGCCATGCCGGGCCGACCGCGCTTGAGCGCCTCGACCAGCACACCCGGCTCGATCAGCGGTGCGCGGCTGGTGTTGACCAGAAGCGCGTTCGGTTTCATCCGCGCCAGGTCGGCGGCCGTGACGATGTGGCGCGTCGCATCGACCAGCCGCATGTGCAGCGTGATGACGTCGCACGCGGCGAAGAATTCCTGTTTGCTCGCCGCCGTCGCGTAACCATCGGCGCGCGCCTTTTCCAGCGTCGTCGGCCGCGCCCACACCAGCACGTTCATACCGAAGGCGCGGCCGTAGCCGGCGACAACGCGGCCGATGCGCCCGTAGCCGTAAATGCCGAGCGTCTTGCCGTGCAAAGTCGTGCCGACGCCAATCTGCCATCCCCCGGCCTTGAGCGAGGCCATCTGCTGTGGAATTTGCCGCATCGCCGCGAGGATCAATCCCCAGGTCATTTCCGCGGTGGCGTAGGACGGCGTGCCAGGGTGCTGGCTCGACGACACGACGATGCCGAGCCGGGTGCAGTCCGCGATGTCGATATGCGGATAGACGCTGCGCTGGCTGATGAGTTTGAGCCTGGGCAGCCGTTCGAGCAGCGGCGCGCGGATCTGCGTGCGTTCGCGAATGAGCACCAGCGCTTCGGTGTCGGCCAGCCGCGCGGCGAGCACATCGGTGTCCTGAACGTGATCGTTGAAGATCGTCACGTCGTGCCCGGCAAGCTTGCCGAAGCAGGACAGCGTCCGCACGGTGTCGTGGTAATCGTCGAGGATGGAGATTTTCATCGGCAACTCTCGCAAGGGTTATTCTCGACCGCTTTTGGGATTCAATCCGGCAACCTCCAGCGCAGCCCCGGGAAGCGGGCAAAGTCGCGGTCGAGCGTGATCCATTCGCAGCCCGATTCGATGGCGAGCGCGGCGTACCAAGCGTCAGTGACTGTCGATCCGCGCGTGTTCGTATCAATGCACAGGCGGCGAAAGATATCCCAGTGCCTATCGGCGGGCTCGATAATCTGGCAATTCGGTTGGTCGAGCAGATAATCACAAAATCTAAATACGTCCTCGAAGGAGGATGGAGCTGAGTACGCGCGAGGGTTGGTTGTGACACGAACGACGGCCGCTAATGCAAGTGGCGAAATGCCGAACCTCGCATCGCCGTCAACGACGCCTTGCAGCCATTGCCGGCAACGCGGATGCTCACGCATTTCAGGACGGAACGCGTAGATCAGCACGTTCACGTCCGGCAAAATCATTTGAAGCCGTTCTTCAGCCGTTCGATGTATTCAAGATCTTCCATTTCCTGCACCGCCGCAGAATTGGATATATCGATCCCCGGAAAGGGCGGACCAACGGCAGTGCTGAGCGGAAGCGGATGCCGTTCGCGCTTGACCGGCTTATGCTTCTCACCGACCACGAGCCGCAATCCTTCCTCGATCAGGGACGTAAGCGTCCGCCGCTCGGAGACGGCCTTGCGTTTTGCGCGCGCGAGCAGGTCACGCGGCAATCTGACAGTCGTTCGCTCGATCATATGTCAAAACATATCAGTGATATGTCAGTATGTCAATCGTTTGCGGCGAAAAATAACGATCTTCTATGGACTGCGATGGGAGATGAGAACAAGACGAGCGTCGCCCGCGTGTCCTTCTGCCAGGCGCGATTTACGTCAGACAGACACGCGCAAAAGAAAACCGGGCCGTGAGGCCCGGTTTTTAGTTCGCCGGCGTGGGGGCGCCAGCGTTCACCTTCCAGAGGGGAACAGCTGCCAGCGTTATGGCTGCCATCTGGGAGGATGGGGCAACCGATTCGCCTCGCAGCATGAAGCGACTATGCAATCCGCAAACGGGCCAGACAATGAGGCGGGCTACATGCCAGCCATGCGAAAAGCGGGCGCGGATAATTGGTCTGTATACGCGTGCGCGTTGCAGAGTGCCGCGGTTTTCTGAGACGAAATGAAGGAGCTGCGCACGCGCGCTTTTGACACACAACGATACTTAGAAAGTGCCGAAGTCAGAACGCCCAGCGCTGCGCGTTGACGACCAGAAAATCGCGGAACGCCTGGACGCGCGCCACGGTTTTGAGTTCTTCCGGGTAGACGAAATAGGCATCGAGCGCCGGCGCCTCTGCCTCGCCGAACAACTGCACCAGGCCGCCGTTTTCCTCGACCAGATAATCCGGCAGCATTGCGATGCCGAGACCGCGCTGGCAGGCCCGCAGCACGCCGAGGATATTGTTGATGATGAGATGCGGAATGCGCGGCCCCTTGCCGTCGCGTGCAACTTCGATCAGCCAGCGCGAGCGCTGCAGATAAGGCGGCTGCGTACCGCCCAGTACCAGCACGCGATGCGCGTCGAGATCGTCGAAAGTTCGCGGCGTCCCGAAGCGTTTGAGGTATTCGGGCGAGGCGTAGACGTGGAAATGCACCGCGAACAGCTTGCGCTGAATGAGATCGGGCTGCGTCGGCTGGCGCAGCCGGATCGCCACATCGGCCTCGCGCATGGCGAGATCGAGTTCCTCTTCGGTGGTGAGCAGCGTGATGTGTATGTCCGGATAAAGCTCGAGGAACTCGCCAAGCCGCGGGGTCAGCCAGTGGATGCCGATGCCGGGAGTGGTCGTGACGCGCAAATCGCCATTCGGCCGTTCGCGGCTGTCGGTCAATTTCGCCCGCGCCGCTTCGAGCTTCATGAATACGTCGTGCGCGGTGCGATAGAGCAGTTCGCCCTGCTCGGTGAGGATCAGGCCGCGTGCGTGACGATGAAACAGCGAGACTGTCAGCTCCTGCTCCAGCGCGCTCACCTGGCGCGACACCGCCGACTGCGACAGCCCAAGCTGCTCGCCGGCGTGGGTAAAGCTGCCCGCTTCGGCGGCTGCGTGAAAAACCTTGAGCTTGTCCCAATCCATTTTATGCGGATGACGGATGGCAGACGACGGACGGCGGAAACACCGCGATCCTAAAATTCTGCCATCAGTCCTCGGTCCTCCGTTCTTTGTTGTTCATTCTGCGGCGTCGCGCAACGCAGCGTGACCGGCGAGGAAGCGCTCGGCTTCCAGCGCCGCCATGCAGCCCAGCCCCGCCGCGGTGACCGCCTGCCGATAGATATCGTCGGCGACGTCGCCGGCGGCGAACAGGCCGGGCACCGAGGTCGCGGTCGAATGGGGGGCGGTCTTAACGTAGCCGGACGGCTTCATCTCGACCTGGCCGGCGACCAGCTCAGTGGCCGGCACGTGGCCGATGGCGATGAAAATGCCGTCGACCGGATGCTCACTGACGGTGCCGGTCTTCAGGTTCTTGAGGTTTGCGTGCGTGACCTTCATCGGATTCTCGGCACCGCGCACGTCGTCGAGCACGCTGTCCCAGATCACTTCGATCTTCGGATGCTTGAACAGGCGGTCCTGCAAGATCCTCTCGGCGCGCAGGCTGTCGCGCCGGTGTACCAGCGTGACCTTCGAGGCGAAATTGGTGAGGAACAACGCCTCCTCCACCGCGGTGTTGCCGCCGCCGATCACCAGCACTTCCTTGTTGCGATAGAAGAAGCCATCGCAGGTGGCGCAGGCCGAAATGCCGTAGCCGCGGAATTTCTGTTCGCACGGCAGGTCAAGCCAGCGCGCCTGCGCGCCGGTCGCCAGCACCACGGCCTCGGCAATATAGACATCGCCGGAGTCGCATTCGATGCGGAACGGGCGCCGCTGCAGATCGAGCTTATTGACGTGGTCGGCGACCAGGCGGGTGCCGACGTGCGCCGCCTGGGCCTGCATCTGCTCCATGAGCCAGGGGCCTTGGATCACATCGGCGAAGCCCGGATAGTTCTCGACGTCGGTGGTCACGGTGAGCTGGCCACCGGGGGCCACGCCCTGGATCAAAATCGGGTCGAGCATCGCACGGGCCGCATAGATCGCGGCGGTATATCCGGCTGGTCCGGAACCGATAATGACGACTTTCGCTTGGGTGGTCTCGCTCACCTGATCATCTCGTTCACGTACGACAGGGCACGGGGGCGCGCGCGGGCCCCCCTGAGCCCTCCAGAATGGGCCAATTTGACCCGTTCAGCCTGGAATCGGCCGATCCCGCCCCAAGAGAGTGCCTTAAGACGCGTACAGCCACCTCAGATACAATTTAAGGATTTTTATGAGCTATGCAAGTTACGCAATGGTCCCGACCATGCGACAGCCACCACTCGGTTAATATCCCGCAGTCCGAAGTCCCGTCAGACGAATGCCGGCATGATCTCGCGGGCGAACAGGTCGATCGAGTGCAGGGCTTCGGCCGGCGTCATGTCGCCGAAGGCGAGCCATGGCGTCCAATAATTAGCGCCCGTAGCTTTGATGTCAGCCGCGATGAAGTCGCCAACGGTCGCCGGCGAGCCCGCGATGGCGGTACCGAGTGCCTGCAGTTCGTCGAAGGTTTTCGGGTAATGGGCGTGGGTGCGCGGCGCCGAGCCATGACGCTCGAACAGCCAAAAGAAACTCGTGCGCCAGTGCGGATAGGCGCGGCGCGCAATGGCGAGCGCTTGCGCATCCGTGTCGGCAACGACGACATGGCGGCCGACGCCGTAGAGCGTGGTGTCGGCCTTGCCGAGCTTGCGCCGCGCCGCATGATAGCGCTCGAAGATCGGGCGGACCGTCGCGCGCGGCCCGAGCGCCAGGACATTGACGTCGTTCTGCGCCGGCCAGTCGGCATTTTCGGGAACGCCAACGCCGTACCATAACGGCGGATGCGGCCGCTGCACCGGATGCAGGATCATCGGCACCTTGTCGAAGCGATAGAACTTGCCGTCGAAACTCAGTTCGTCCGATGCGAGACCCTTAAGCAGCACCTGGAATGCTTCGTGGTACATCGGCTGCGTTTGCGCGAAATCGAGCGCGTAATTCGCGGTCTCGAACGGCGACACGCCGCGTCCGATGCCAAGTTCGAGTCGTCCGCCGCTCAACTGATCGAGCATGCAGACTTCCTCGATCAGGCGCAGCGGGTGATAGAACGGCAGCAGATAGACCATCGGGCCGAAGCGCAGCCGCGTGGTGCGTTGCGCCATGGCGGCGAGAAACAAGCCGGGCGACGCCGCGCAGCCAAGCGGCGTGCCGTGATGCTCGGCGAGATGATAGGCGTGAAAGCCGGCTCGCTCGTAAGCCTCAGCGAGCTTGAGGCGTCCGGCATAGAGTTCGCCGAGCGGAACGCCGGCATCGTCCAGGTGATCGAAGACGCCGAATTTCACGATGGTGTTCCTCCCTCACGTCATTCCGGGGCGCGCGCAGCGCGAGCCCGGAATCCATAATCACGGAATGGGGGGAATTTGAAAACTGTTCGCTTAAGCCGCGACGCCGGGGATATGGATTCCGGGCTCGGCCCTCCGGGCCGCCCCGGAATGACGCGTCACTTCCACTCCACCTTCATCACTTCGTAGGCCCGGGCGCCGCCCGGCGTGACGACTTCGACCTGCGCGCCCTTCTTCTTGCCAACCAGCGCGCGGGCGAGCGGCGAGGTAATGGAAATTCTGCCCTTCTTGGCGTCAGCCTCAGGCTCGCCGACAATCTGCCAGACCGACTTCTTGTCGGTGTCCTCGTCGACGAGCGTCACAGTCGCGCCGAACGTGATGGTATCGCCGGACAGTTTCGACACGTCGATGACCTCGGCGCGGGCGAGCTTGTCCTCAAGCTCCGCGATATGGCCCTCGTTGAGCGACTGCGCCTCTTTGGCGGCGTGATACTCGGCGTTCTCCGAGAGGTCGCCGTGCGTGCGCGCGTCAGTGATCTGCTGAATAATCCGAGGCCGCTCCACCTGCTGGCACTGCTTGAGCTCCGTCTCAAGTGCCGTATAGCCGGCCGCGGTCATAGGAATCTTATCCATCGTCCTCAAACCTCCAAGCCCGCAGAGTCAAGATTTGCATCGCGGTCCGGCACCTGTCCGGCCACGCGACTGCATGCCTGTCTCTACCTGACCGCCGCCCGGCCCGCCTGACTGTCAGCCGGCTCCGGACGCAAAATAGCGCTGCAGCGCACACACCTCGAGGTCACCTTTGAGATAAGCCTGGATGCCCTGCGCTGCGGCGACGGCCCCTGAGAGAGTGGTGTAGTACGGCACTTTATGCAAGAGGGCGGCGCGCCGAAGCGACCGGCTATCCGCAAGGGCGGTGGCCCCTTCCGTCGTATTGAAGACCAACTGGACATCGCCGTTCTTGATGGCATCGACGATATGGGGACGGCCTTCGGCCACCTTGTTGACCCGGATGGCGCCGACACCGTTTTCGGCCAGATAGCGCTGCGTGCCCGAGGTCGCCACCACCCGAAAGCCCGACTCGTGGAGGAGCCGGATTGCCTCCAGTATCCGCACCTTGTCGTCATCCTTGACCGAAACGAATACCGTCCCGCTCTTCGGCAGGCGGGAGCCGCCGCCGAGCTGGCTTTTGACAAAAGCGACGTTGTAGTCGCGGTCGATTCCCATGACCTCGCCGGTCGACTTCATCTCCGGGCCGAGCACGGTATCGACTGCCGGCCCGAACCGGGCAAACGGGAACACCGCTTCCTTGACGCCGACATGCCTCGCGCTGCTGAGTTCGAAGCTTTGCGGCTTGAGATTAAAACTCTTGAGCGTTTCGCCGGCCATGATTCGCGCCGCGATCTTGGCGCACGGGATGCCGGTCACCTTGGCGACGAACGGCACCGTGCGTGAGGCACGCGGATTGACCTCGAGGACGTAAATGTCGCCGTCCTTGATGGCGTACTGCACGTTCATCAGGCCGCCGACCTTGAGCGCGTGCGCCAACTCGCGTGTCTGCCGCTCCAGTTCGGCAATGGTCGCCCTGTCGAGCGAATGCGGCGGCAGCGAGCAGGCCGAATCGCCGGAATGGATGCCGGCCTCCTCGATGTGCTCCATGATGCCGGCGATGTAGCTGTCCTGGCCGTCGGCGAGGCAGTCCACGTCGATCTCGACCGCGTCGGTCAGATAGCGGTCGATCAACAGCGGCCGCTTCTCCGACACGCCGAACTCGGACGGCCGATCGAGATCGGCGGCAAGCCGGACGACGTATCGGGTGAGTTGCTGCGTGTCGTGCACAATCTCCATGGCCCGGCCGCCGAGCACGTAGGACGGACGAATCACGATTGGATAGCCGATCGCTTCGGCGATCGCCTGCGCCTTCTCCGGCGAGGTGGCGATACCGCTCTTCGGCTGCCGCAGCTTGAGCCGATCGAGCAGCTGCTTGAAACGGTCGCGGTCTTCGGCGAGGTCGATGGCGTCCGGCGACGTGCCCAGAATCGGCACCCGCGCGTTTTCCAAAGGCTCGGCGAGCTTGAGCGGCGTCTGGCCGCCGAACTGCACGATCACGCCGTGCAGCGTACCCTTGGTGCGTTCGGTATCGATGATCTCGATCACATCCTCGGCGGTCAACGGCTCGAAATAGAGCCGATCCGATGTGTCGTAATCGGTCGACACCGTTTCCGGATTGCAATTGACCATAATGGTTTCGTAGCCGGCCTCTTTCAGCGCGAAGGCGGCGTGACAGCAGCAATAGTCGAATTCGATGCCCTGCCCGATCCGGTTCGGGCCGCCGCCAAGGATGACGACTTTCTTCTTGTCCGACGGCGCCGCCTCGTTCACGGCAGACCCGGCGAACGGCGCCTCGTAGGTCGAGTACATGTAGACGGTGGGGGAAGCGAACTCGGCCGCGCAGGTGTCGATGCGCTTGAACACCGGCCGGACACCGAGACTTTGCCGGCGCCTCGTGACCTCAGCCGCCGGCATTTCGGTGAGCCGCCCGAGCCGCGCGTCCGAGAAACCCATTGCCTTGAGCCGGCGCAGCGTCGGCGCGGTCGCCGGAATTCCCTTGGCGCGGATTTCGGCCTCGGTGTCGACGATGGCGCGGATCTGCGCCAGAAACCACGGATCGACCTTGCAGGCACCGTGAATGTCGGCATCGCTCATGCCAAGCCGCATCGCCTGCGCGATCTTGAGGATGCCATCGGGCGACGGCGTACCGAGTGCGGCGCGCAGCGCGTTCTTGTCGTCGCCCTGGCCGAGGCCGGGAATCGCCACCTCGTCGAGCCCGGTGAGCCCGGTTTCAAGCGAGCGCAGGGCCTTCTGCAGGCTCTCGGCGAAGGTGCGGCCGATCGCCATCGCCTCGCCGACCGATTTCATCGAGGTCGTGAGCACCGGCTCGGCGCCCGGAAATTTCTCGAAGGCAAAACGCGGAATCTTGGTGACGATATAATCGATGGTCGGTTCGAACGAGGCCGGCGTGGCGCCGCCGGTGATGTCGTTCTTGATCTCATCGAGCGTGTAGCCGACCGCGAGCTTGGCGGCGACCTTGGCGATCGGAAATCCGGTCGCCTTCGAGGCCAGGGCCGAGGAACGCGACACGCGCGGATTCATTTCGATGACGACAAGGCGGCCGTCCGCCGGATTGACCGCGAACTGCACGTTGGAGCCGCCGGTCTCCACCCCGATCTCGCGCAACACCTTGATCGAGGCGTCGCGCATGATCTGATATTCCTTGTCGGTCAGTGTCAGCGCCGGCGCCACGGTGATCGAGTCGCCGGTGTGCACGCCCATCGGATCGAAATTCTCGATCGAGCAGACAATGATGCAGTTGTCGTTCTTGTCGCGCACCACCTCCATCTCGAACTCTTTCCAGCCGAGCACCGATTCTTCGATCAGCACTTCGGAGGTCGGTGAGGCGTCGATCCCGCCTTCAACGATCTCAATGAATTCCGCCTTGTTGTAGGCGATGCCGCCGCCGGTGCCGCCGAGCGTGAATGACGGGCGGATGATGGCGGGCAGGCCGATATCCTCCAGCGCCTCCAGCGCCTGGATCAGCGTCTTGATCTGGTGCGAGCGCGGCGTCTCCAGCCCGATCTTCGTCATCGCCTCGCGGAACAGCTTGCGGTCCTCGGCCTTGTCGATGGCGTCGGCGGTGGCGCCGATCATCGTCACGTCGAATTTTTCCAAGATCCCCATCTTGCGGAGCGACAGCGCGGTATTGAGCGCAGTCTGCCCGCCCATGGTCGGCAGCAGCGCGAAGCCGCCTGGAACGGCGTAGCGTTCCTTTTCGACAATCTTGGCGACGATCTCAGGCGTGATCGGCTCGATATAGGTGGCGTCCGCCAGATCCGGATCGGTCATGATCGTCGCCGGATTGGAATTGACCAGCACGACCCGATAGCCCTCGGCCTTGAGCGCCTTGCAGGCCTGCGTGCCCGAATAATCGAACTCACACGCCTGGCCGATGACGATAGGGCCGGCGCCGATGATCAGGACGGTGGAAATGTCGGTCCGCTTGGGCATCCTATCCGCATCCGTGATCGTCATTCGGGGTGCGAGCCGCAGCGCGCGGGCCCGGAATCCATAGTCACCGTAAGTGGTTATGGATTCCGGGTCGGGCCTTTGGCCGTCCCGGAATGACAGCACACGCAAAAAAAGAGCGCCTGCGAGGCGCGGCGGCGGCAGGGCTTGCATGGCTCGGCCCCGCGCGAGGGGTGCTTAGACCAGAATTGCCGCGGCGGCAACGCTGGGTGCAAGGCGCGGCGTTTGTCCTGTGGGCGGTGTCGCGTTAGGCTTCGTCAAAAGCGTTTTGGGGAGGAAGTCATGCGTGCTGCATACGCCGCGTTGGCGTTTGCCGTGGTGGCCGGTTCGCTCGTCGCCGCGATGCAATCGGCGCCTCTGGCGCAAACGCCTGCGTCCGACACGCGGCCGGTGACCCTGGTGGTGCCGATCGCCGCCGGTGGCGGTGTCGACACCATCGCGCGGGTGTTCGCGAAGGAACTGTCGGAGCGGCTCAAGCAGCCTTGGGTGGTGGAAAACCGGCCCGGCGCCGGCGGCCTGGTCGGACTGGATTCGGTCGCCAAGGCAACGCCAGACGGCCACACGCTCGCAACCTTCGAGACCTCGGCAGCGCTGCAGCAATGGCTGCATTCGAAAGTGCCGTTCGACGTCGTCAAAGACTTCGCGCCGGTGGCGCAGATGGCGACCACGCCGCTCGTCCTGTTCGCCGGACCGTCGTCGCCGGTCGCCGATCTGAAAGGCATGATCGCCTACGCCAAGGCCAACCCCGGCAAACTCTCGGCCGGCACGCCCGGCATGGGCACGCCGCACTCGCTCGCGCTGCTGATGCTCAACGCCGCGGCCGGCATCGAAATCACCCAAGTGCCCTACAAGGGCACAGGTCCGGCGCTCAACGATCTGCTTGGCGGCCAGATCCCGTTGATGTGGGCGACCCCCAATGTCGTGATGCAGTACGTCCAGACCGGCAAGGTGAAAGCGCTGGCGGTCGGCTCGCCGCAGCGCGTCACGCTGTTGCCGAATGTGCCGACGGTCGCCGAAAATGGCGTGCCGGGCTTCGATGTCAGCGTCTGGTTCGGCATCGCGGCGCCGGCGAAGGCGCCGCCGGCCGCAATCGCGCGCGTGAGCCGCGAGATCGCGGCGATCGATCAGATGGCGGAGCTGCGCACCAGGATGGCGCCGCTCGGTTACGAGCTCAGCTATCTGGACAGCGCCGCCTTTGCCAAGAAAATCGCCGCCGACCACGCCCGCTACGGCAAGGTCATTCGCGACGCCGGCATCAAGCCGGACTAGGCCAAAACAGCCGCGGCTGACAATTCGCACGATCAAAGAAAGCAGTATTTCGCGGCAGCGCCAGCCTGTGCCCGCGGCCAGGGTCTTCTGTTCAAGAAAACCGCGCCGGAAAAAGGTTAAGCGGAGGTAACCGTTAACTCCGCGTTAACTTTATGTCCGCAGATTATTAACCAATCAAGACTCATCCACATTGGAGAGGCGGCCTTGTCGAGCCTCATCTGCCCACGGCAGTCGCTGACGTTTCGCGCTCGCTCCTACATGGCGTTCGCTTTCGCGCCGCAACCGCCCATCGCCGATTGGCTTGCCGACCTCGACGCCACGCTGGAGCGCTCCAAGGGCTTCTTCGCCGGCCATCCGGTCGCGCTCGACCTGTCGGCCGCCAGCCTGACCCCGTCCGAAATCGTCGAACTCGTCGCCAGCCTTGCCGAGCGCGGCATCCGCGTACTCGGCATCGAGGGCATCGAGCCGAACGAGGCGATGCCCGGCCTGCCGCCGGTGCTGCGCAGCGGCCGCGGCGCCCAGGAGATTGAAATCCCCGAGCCCGCCTCGGCCTCGCCGGCGCCGGCTCCGCCGCCGCAGAAGCAGGAACCCGCGTCGCTCCTGATCGATTCACCGGTGCGTTCCGGACAATCGGTGGTCTACATCGAGGGCGATGTCACCGTGCTGGGCTCGGTCGGCTCTGGCGCCGAGATCATCGCCGGCGGTTCCATCCACATTTACGGCACGCTGCGCGGGCTCGCCATGGCGGGCGCCTCGGGCAATTCGCGCGCACGCATCTTCTGCCACCGTTTCGAGGGCGAGCTTCTGGCTATCGGCCCTCACTACAAGACGGCGGACGAGATCGAAGCAAGTCTGCGCCGCGGACCGGCTCAGGCTTGGCTTGATGGCAACACGCTGAAAATCACAGCGATGAATTAACGAGAGGTCGTAGACATGAGCGACGAGAAATCGGGACGCGTAGTGGTCGTGACATCGGGCAAAGGAGGCGTCGGCAAGACCACCTCTACAGCGTCGCTCGGCGCCGCGCTCGCCCATCTCGGCCAGAAGGTCGTGGTCATCGATTTTGACGTCGGCCTGCGCAATCTCGATCTGGTGCTCGGCGCCGAGCGCCGTGTCGTGTTCGACCTGATCAACGTCATCAACGGCGTGGCCAAGCTGCCGCAAGCGCTGATCAAGGACAAACGGCTGGAGAATCTGTTCCTCCTGCCGGCGTCGCAGACACGCGACAAGGACGCCCTGACAGAAGAAGGCGTCGCCAAGGTGATTGCCGAGCTGCGCACCAAATTCGACTGGATCGTGTGCGATAGCCCCGCCGGCATCGAACGCGGCGCAACGCTGGCCATGCGGCACGCGGACTCGGCGATCATCGTCACCAATCCGGAAGTGTCCTCGGTGCGCGACTCCGACCGCATTATCGGCCTGCTCGACTCCAAGACCGAAAAGGCCGAGCGCGGCGAGTGCGTCGACAAGCACCTCTTGATCACCCGCTATCATCCGTGGCGCGCAGCGCGCGGCGAGATGCTGTCGATCGACGATGTGCTGGATATCCTCTCCATTCCGCTGATTGGCATCATCCCCGAGAGCGAAGAGGTTTTGCGCGCCTCGAACGTCGGCTCGCCGGTGACGCTCAATGCGCCGCTCAGCGCTCCGGCCAAAGCCTATTTCGACGCCACCAAGCGCCTCAAGGGCGAACAAATCGCCATGCACATTCCAACGGAAAGCCGCGGCCTCTTCAACAAGCTGTTCGGACGGAAAGCAGCATGAACTTGCTCAGCCTGTTTCGCCGGGGCTCCGCGCCGGTTGCGCGCGAGCGCCTGCAAATCCTCCTCGCCCACGAGCGCGAGACGCGCGACCAGCCCGATCTGCTCGGCGTGCTGCGCGAAGAAATCCTCGCGGTCATCGCCCGCCATGTCGCCTTCGATCCCGACAAGGTGCAGATCACGATGGACCGCGGCAGCACCGTGTCGACGCTTGCCGTCGACATCGAGATTCCAAATCGCCGCCGCGCCAGCGGCGCGGCTTCCCAACAACTGAGCCAGCTCGCCTTTACGGCGAGGACGGCCACAGCACGGTCGCAATGGACCAACGGGTTAGTTTGATGCGCACCATCGTTCTGCTCACGCAAAAAGGCGGCACTGGAAAGACCACACTGGCGGCTTCTTTGGCGGTCGCGGCGGCACAGTCGGGCGAGAGGGTCATTGCGCTCGACCTCGATCCGCAGGCCTCGCTGGTACACTGGGCAGAACGCCGGGCTGCAGCGCACGCCGTAAACCGGATCATGGTCGAACCGCTCGAGCGTGAGCGCCTGCAACGGCTGCGCGCCATTCTCGACGGTCTCGCCAGTGCGGGCTTCACGCTCGCCATCTTCGATACCGCGGGCGCCGACGGCCCGGCCGTGCGTCTTATCACCGAGGCCGCCGATCTTTGCCTGTTGCCGGCGCGGCCCACGCGCCTCGACATGGAAGCGACCGCAGCGACATTCCGCGCGCTGTTCCTCGCCAAGCGCAAAGCCGCATTCGTGCTCAATCAGTGTCCGGTGACCTACCGCAGTTCGCGCGCCGGCCAGGCGGCCAAGGGTCTCACCGAACTCGGCGTGCTCGCCGAGCCGATGCTGGCGACCCGCATGGACTATCAGGACGCGATCGCCGCCGGTCTCGGCGTCACCGAATACGACCCCGGCGGTCGCGCGGCGGCCGAAATCAAGACGCTCTGGAATTGGAGCCGCGCACAGTTCGGCAGCGCCAAGAACGAATCCAAGAGCGATGCCAAGAGCGAACCAAACGAACTCAAGAGCGAACGCCCCGCCGAGCATCGCCCAAGCCGACAAGCGGCAGCTGCAGCCTAAATCGCCGTCCGGGCGGACGGGCCGCCCTCATCTCTCGCGATGGCCGCAGCCCGCTGCGGTGAGCAGAAAGAGTACGTCCCCGCAGTCGTAGCACTAAAACACGAGGCGCCGCGGGGGTGCCTCGTGGCCTTGCCCTCAAGGATCGGGGTGGCGAACCATTCGGCTCAGTGCCCGAAATCGAACAGATCGAACAGGTCGCCGATCGCCGGAGAGTTGACCGGGATGTACGGGTTCCGGGCCATGACTGGATCGGGCAGGTTGTCGCGGCTGCGATTCGTGACCGGCTGCAATCGCCAGTTTCGTTCGATGAATTTCAACGTTGAGACGTGATCCGTATAGGTATGCGAGATACGGCCGCCCTTGCTGTAGGGCGAAACCACGATCATCGGGGTCCGCGTACCGTCGCCGAAGAAATCCAGCGGCTGAACGTATCCGGAATCCCAATACCCGCCGCCTTCGTCAAAGGTCACGAAGATGGCGGTCGAGGCCCACAGTTTCGGGTTGGCCTGGACTGCGTCCACGATCTTTTTGACGAAGCCTTCATAGAGATTGAGCTTTGACGAAGCCGGGTGACCGTCGACCAGTCCACTGGGCTTGACGTAAGAGACGGCCGGCAGCGTGCCGTTAGAGATCGCGGCGTAGAGATCGATTGTGTCCTTAAGGTGCGCGGTGCGCACGGCCGCGTTGGTCATGATCGACGTCGAATACTGCGCCCAGTTACAGATATTGCAGTATACGTCCTCCGGATTCTGAACATACTTGTCAGCCAGATAGCGGTCGAATTGATCTCCGTAATAGGCCCAGGAGATGCGGCGCTCATTTAGCTCATCGCCGATCGTGCGCAGGTTGGAAGGCGGCACCGTGAACACATAATTGTGCGGGTTGGTGTCGGTGTAGGCGTTTGTGCCGTCGCCGAAATAGCCCGGATTGTAGTTGTTGAGGAGATAATAGTGCCCCGGTTGGCAATTCGGGTTCACCTTTCTCCTGAGCGACTGCAGATAATCAACCACAACGTCGACGCCAGGCTGGGTCTGATCGGCGCAGTTGACGTAAGAGCCGCCGCCGTAGCTTGCGTTTGGCGCTGCCGCTGTCGGCGACCCCGACCCGCCCCCGTAGCCGTCCTGCGTATAATAATTGTTGGTGGACGGTTGCGGATTTGGATTTTCGATTTCGCTGAGCGCGCTGACGCCGTTCGGCGGCGTGCCGGGCATGTTGGGATTCACCGGGTTATGCGGCGGCGTTGCCGGGTGACCGTTGCCGTCGCTGAACCAAACCGCGTCGCCGGCGCCCATCATGACGTGATTGGCCCCGGTGCCGCCTTTGACCGCCTGATGATAATTGTCGCTCATCGAATAATGGTCGGCGAGGTATTTCAGGTAAGGCGCATCGCCTTGTTGGACATTGAAGAAGCCCATCGAGGTTGAGCCTTCGCCGGTGGAGATATCGGTGAATCCGGCAGGCTGCGCTGCGCCATTGGAGCCGGCGCCGACAGTGACTTCGACCCAGGGATACAAGTCGGAAAGACAGCCCCAGCCGTCCTTGCGATCCGCAGCCGAGGCGTCGCAGTCGAGCTGCTGCTGCATCTGGAAGAACCGATGCACTGGGCTCGCCGCATAGGCATCATAAGGATATTTGGCGTTGGTCAATTGATACGGACCGGGCGGCAGGTGACTCGCATCCTGGCCGTTGTACGTGACGCGGTTGTCGGGAGTGCCGCTGGTTTGGCCGGTGCCGCCAGTCAGCAGATACTGGTCATAGTCGTCGGCCAGACCGTTTTCGATGCTCTTGGCCGCCGCCAGCGTCGAATTATTCACGCACGAGGTCACGCCGGCATAGCCCAAGGCCGCGCAGACGTAAGGATCCGAAGGACCTCCGGCCAGTGCGGGTGGCAGCACGACATAGGGCGTCTTTGGCGGATTCAGCCGGTACTTGTTGAAATCTTCCGCCCGATACTGCAGGGCCGCGCCGTAGTTGGGGCCCGGCGACCCGTCGGACTTTACAATTCCCTCTGACAACAAGTTCAAGACTTTATCGCCGCTGACCGGCTTATAGGTTGCGAAAACATGATCGAAGCTGCGGTTTTCGCCAATGATGATGATGACGTGCTTGATCGGCGAAGCAGTCGTACTGTCGTCGGCACTGGCGTGCGTGATCGGCATTGCGGCGTTCGCAATCAGCGCTGCTGTTGCAACGGAGGAAAGCCAACGATGCCTTCTTAGGCGCTCACTCGTTAGATTGGCGTGCTGCATGGGAGGCCTCATTTGTGATGGGGAGAAGACCTTGCAGCGCCATGCTGATTGCCCAGGTTTGCACCGCGATGACAAATTTGTTGCGGCGACCAGGGCGGGGATCATTAAATCTGTATATGGATGCGGTATGCGGGTCTGTTCGCTGCGAACAGACGGGGCACGCCGCACGTAGACTATCGGCGGTGAACCAGGTTAATGAGCATGCTCGCCGCGCCGGTGGAACCCGCGGCGCTGGGAAGTCATGTCTACTTGGGGGTGAGGTTTCATGCCGTGGAAATTGCTTCTGTTCGGCATGCCGGCTTTCCTATTCATCTGTGGGCCGGTTGTGGCGCAATCCATTCCCGTGCTTTCGGGCAAGTACGCGACCACCTACAACCAAATCTGTCAGGCTGGCACGAACGCGAATAATTCCGCAGGCGCCATCTACAATCAGATTCTGGTTGTCGACTTCAATAAGACCACAAAAACCGTGAGCCTGACCGGAACCTCGGTATACGGGGCTCTCACGGCGGTGAATGGCGTACCCGCAAGGCTTGCGCAGACCTCCGTCAACGCGAGCTTTCCCTATTCCAACACCGCGATGGCACTCACCATCGGCAGCGATACCTTCAACGCCCTGTACGGCCCCTTAACCTTGGGAATGCCTCAGTGGTTGGTGTTCGGCGGGATAAGCGCCGGCGGCTGTTCCGCATCGGCTGTCGCGATCCGGCAATCGCCGCTTTCTGTTACGATCCCGGCCCGGTAGCCGAGCGCTACCGATCTCGCGTTCAACGCCTGTATCGATTGGCCGAACACGCCAACTTGGCCCGCGGCGCGCCGATTTTATGGGGCGCGCAACCACTTGCCGACCCTGGACGTTGTCTTCGAACATCAGGACCGGGCCATGTCATCCGAAACTGCCCTGAAAATGCCAAACCGATCCACGGCGCAGTCCGAGAAAAAACAGCGGCCATTCAATGAGCCGCGCAGTTCGGAAGAGCCGAGCGATATTCAGCTCCGACGCGCCGCGGAGCGTGGCCGCGGCCGACGCGCCATGCATCCGCTGCAAATCCCGTGGGCCGGCTGGAAGGACATCCTGTGGCGGACCTATTGCGAAATGAATTCCGACCGGCTGCTGTCGATTGCCGGCGGCGTCGCGTTCTTCATCCTGTTCGCCATCTTTCCAGCCATCACCGCACTGGTCTCGGCCTATGGCATCTTCTTCAACGCCTCCACCATCGGCCAGGATCTGTCGCTCCTGCAGGACGTCGTACCGGCCAATGTGCTTGGCATTCTCAACGAGCAGACCATGCGGATCGCCTCGCAAAGGAATGGCGCGCTCAGCATCGGCGTCGTGGTCGGCATTTTGGTGTCGTTGTGGAGCGCGATGGGCGGCGTCAAGGCGATGATCGACGCCCTTAACGTCATCTACGAGCAGCAGGAGAGCCGCAATCTCATCAAGCTCAATTTTGTGGCGCTGCTGTTTACCCTTGGCGGCTTTGCGGTTTTCCTGATTGCGGTCGGCGCCGTCATCGCCGTGCCGCTGGCGCTGTCCTGGGCCGGGCTCGGCGACGAAGGCGGCGACCTGATCCGGATCGCGCGCTGGCCGGCCCTGCTGATCGTGCTGCTCGCCGGCCTCGCCGTGCTCTACCGCTACGGCCCAAACCGCCGCGCACCGCGCTGGCAATGGGTCAGCGTCGGCAGCGTATTCGCATCGGTGGTGTGGATCGCGGCGTCGTTCCTGTTTTCCTGGTACCTCGCCAAGTTCAATACCTACAACGCCACATACGGCTCGCTGGGTGCGGTGCTCGCCATGATGATGTGGCTGTGGATCTCCTCGATGGTGGTGCTGCTCGGCGCCGAACTGAATTCCGAGATCGAACACCAGACCGCGCAGGATTCCACGATTGGCGATGATAAACCGCTGGGCCAGCGCGGCGCCGTGATGGCCGACACCGTAGGCGCCAAACAAGATTGACGCGACACGGACCGTGCCGCAGCGCGAAGCCACATTCATCGCGGCAGCCGCCTGCAAAAATACTGGAACTCGTAGTCCCCCGGGTCTATTTACCGAAACGTCCGCGGTTTGACGGTCGCGTGTGCGCCGGCCGGGCATTTGGTGCCGGCGTTAAGATGAAGGCGACAGCCGATGGGAAGCCTGGTCCTGCTTGATCTGATGGGCGGCGTGGCGCTGCTGCTGTGGGGCCTGCACATGGTGCTCAGCGGCGTGCTGCGCGCGTTCGGCCCCGATTTGCGCCGCCTGCTCGGCAAGGCGCTGGGCAATCGCTTCACCGCGTTCGGTGCCGGCCTCGGCTTAACGGCGCTGTTGCAGAGCAGCACCGCGGCCGGACTGATGACCGCTTCGCTCTGCGCCGAGGGCGTCGTCGGACTTGTTCCTGCACTCGCCATCATGCTGGGCGCCAATGTCGGCACCACCCTGATCGTGCAGGTGCTGTCGTTCGACATATCGGCGGCCGCCCCGATCCTGTTGATCATCGGCGTCGTCACTTTTCGCGCCGCGGACAATGGCCTTGTCCGTGCGCTCGGCCGCGTCGGCATCGGCCTCGGCCTCATTCTGCTGGCCCTGCACGTTCTGCTCGACACGCTCGCGCCGGCCGAGCAGGCGCCGGCCGTGCAGGCGTTGCTGAAATCAATTACCAACGATCCTGTGCTCTGCATCGTCCTCGCGGCGGCGCTCACCTGGGCGGCGCATTCGAGCGTCGCCGTCGTGCTGCTGGTGATGTCGCTTGCCTATTCGCAATTCGTGACGCCGGAAGCGGCGCTCGCGCTGGTGCTCGGCGCCAACCTCGGCAGCGCGATCAATCCGCTGATCGAGTCCGGTACGCGCGGCGACCCGGCGAGCCGTCGGCTGCCGGTCGGCAACATGATCAACCGGCTCGTTGGCATTCTCGTCGTGCTGCCGTTCCTTGGGCCGATCGCGCGGGAAATGGCGGCGCTGCAGCCGCATCCGGCCAAGATGACGGCCGAATTCCACATGCTGTTCAACATCGCGCTGGCGGCGGTCTTCATCGGCCCGCTCAACGCCGTCGCATGGCTCCTGGAACGTATCCTGCCGGAGCGCAAACAGCCGGCCGATCCTTATGCGCCGCGGCACCTCGACGAGGCGGCATTGCCGACGCCGCCGCTCGCGCTCGCCAACGCGGCGCGCGAGACCTTGCGCATGGGCGATCTCGTCGAAACCATGCTGCGCAACGTGATGGCGGCGCTGCTCGACAACGATCGCAAGCTCACGGCCGACGTCTCGCGGCTCGACAACGCCGTTGATCGGCTCAACGAGGCGATCAAGCTCTATATCACCAAGCTTACGCGCGATGCCCTCGACGAGCGCGACGGCCGCCGCGCCATGGAGATCATCTCGTTCACCATCAATCTCGAACACATCGGCGACATCATCGACAAGAACCTGTGCGAACTGGCGGCGAAGAAGATCAAAAAGCGCTACCAGTTCTCCGCCGAGGGCGCGGCCGAACTGACGGGCTTCCACAAGCAAGTCGTCGATTCGCTGCAGGCAGCGTTCGGAATATTCATGACCGGCGATATCGCGGCGGCGCGCCGGCTGCTGCGGCAGAAATCCGAGCTACGGCAAGCCGAGCTTGCCGCGGCCGAACGGCATTTCGAACGGTTGCGCGAGGGCCGGCCGGAGAGCCTCGAGACCACGTCGCTGCACCTCGACATCTTGAGCGACCTCAAGCGCATCCACTCGCATATCTGCTCGGTCGCCTATCCGGTGCTCGAAGCCGCGGGCGAATTGAAGCGAGATCGATTCGAGACGAGCAGTTTGGGCGCCGCGGACGCGCCCGCAGGCATGCTGCCGGCACCGCCGGCGCGCACGTGATGACGCGACCTGATTGATCGGGCCTGGATTCAACCACGCCTTCGAAGAGGAGGCTGCGGCGGGGGCACCGGGATGAAACGCTGCCACACCGTGCCGTCGTCGAACTGTATGGCGAATCCGTCCGGGGAAATCACCGCACCTTCGTTCCAGCGCTCCGCCCAGATATGGCCCGGATGATCGATCCAGGCACGCGATGGCTGACCGGCCTCATTGACGAGGTTCATGTCCCAGCCATTTTGGGTGATGTATACCATCTGGGGTCCGGTGCAATTCTGGACGCACTGATATTGGCCGGACAGAAGCTCCTGCGCGGAGGCGGCGGTCGTTCCCGCAGCAAATAGTGCGAGCAATGCGAACACGATTCTCATTGTCACATCTCCCTCAAACGCCGGCCTAGCGTAACATGGCGCTGCCGCGAGGGCGACGCCCTCGTGGCGCGAGCGCCCATCACGACTCACGGTTGCCACAGCGCGATGAGCGGCCCCTTGGCGCCGAAGACCGGATCGGTCGCGGGCGGCGGCACCTTCGGAATCGACTGGATCGCCTTGGCGTGCTCCGCCTTGCTGCCGCGGCACAAATTGTATTTGCCGGTCGGCGGATAGGCGCCGATCACGACAAGCTCCTGGGTCTGGCTGATCAGTTGATGGCCCGTGCCCGCCGGCAGGATGACGACGTCGCCGACGTTAACATCGATTTCCTTGCCCTTCTTGCCGCCGAAACGCACCTTGGCGCGGCCGCGTGCGATGCCCATCGCCTCGTGAATCATCGAATGATAGTGCGGATAGGGAAAGATGCCGTTGCGCCACATGTGGCCCCAGCCGTTGTCCGCAAACGTCTGCTCGATCAGCCGTTCGGGGTCGGGCGAACCGGAAAGATCGATGCCGGCGCGATAGACAACGAGCGGCAGCGCGGCGTTGTTCGGAATCGACCCATCGTCGGCGAAATGAAAGGTCGCAGGGGTTGAGCGTTTTCTGGCAATCGGCATGGCGTGCGTGGGCGCAGCGAATGGGACACTCCTTCTACGCCGACGGCGGTTGAGATTTTATAACGGCGCACACGACAAAACGCTTACTTCAAACGACCAGCGACTTAACGCCTATTTGACCCGAAAATCCTCCATCAGCCGGATAAAGCGGCCGAACAAGTAGTGGCTGTCGCGCGGGCCGGGCGACGCTTCGGGGTGATACTGCACCGAGAATACCGGCCGATCCTTGAGCTTGAGCCCGCAATTCGAGCCGTCGAACAGCGATACGTGCGTCTCGACGGCGTTCGCCGGCAGCGTCGCGCCGTCGACCGCGAAGCCGTGATTCATCGAGGTGATTTCGACTTTGCCGGTTAACAGATCTTTGACCGGATGATTGGCGCCATGATGGCCCTGATGCATCTTGACCGTGTTGGCACCGATCGCGCGCGCCAGCATCTGGTGGCCGAGGCAGATGCCGAATGTCGGCACCTTCTCGATCAACGTGCGGATCACCGGCACCGCGTATTCGCCGGTGGCGGCAGGATCGCCCGGACCGTTGGAGAGAAAGACCCCATTGGGCTTGAGCGCCAGAATGGCCTCGGCCGAGGTCTGCGCCGGCACCACCGTCACCTTGCAGTCGTTGCCGGCGAGCTGGCGCAGGATGTTGCGCTTGATGCCGTAATCGATGGCGACAACCTCGAACTTGCCGCCGTCGCGGCGGCCGTAGCCTTCGCCCCAAATCCACGGCGTCTCATCCCAGGTGAAGCGCTGCGCCGTCGTTACCATCGGCACCAGATCGAGCCCGATCATGCCGGGCCAATCGCGCGCCTGCCGCTTGAGCGCATCGAGATCGAAATTGCCGGACGGCTCGTGCGCGATCACCGCATTGGGCATGCCCTGTTCGCGGATGCGCGCGGTCAGCGCGCGCGTGTCGATGCCGGCGAGCCCGATGACGCCGCGGCTCTTCAGCCAGGCATCGAGGTGGCGCGTGGCGCGGTAATTCGACGGCTGGGTGATCGATGCGTGCAGAACGACGCCGCGCGCACCGGGCGTCGCCGCGAGGTTCACGGTCTCAATGTCCTCGTCGTTGGTGCCGACATTGCCGATATGCGGAAACGTGAAGGTGATGATCTGTCCCGCATAGGATGGATCGGTGAGGATCTCCTCGTAGCCGGTCATCGCGGTATTGAAGCAGACCTCGCCGACCGCACTGCCCGTGGCGCCGAAACCAACACCCTCAAGCACGGTCCCGTCGGCCAGCACCAGGAGCGCGGTCGGCTTATCGTCGTGCCAAGCGCCGGCGGGCTCCGCGGAGGAAACTTGTGGCTGGGTCATGGCCTCTTAGTTGCGTATTATATAAAGAGACGCAACTACCGTTCTGGGTATTGCCCCCAAGCCCAACCCTCCCCGCAAAGGCGGAGGCTCAGGGCGGGGCGGATTTGCAATGTTCGAGGAGCCGACACCGTGCTGCGCGACGACATCAATAGCGCGCTAAAGGATGCGATGAAGGCCGGCCAGGCGCGACGCGTCTCGACGCTGCGCCTGATCAATGCCGAGATTTTGAAACGCGAAACCAGCGGCGCCGAACGCACCTCGCTCAACGACGCCGAAATCCTCGACGTCATGGGCAAGATGATCAAGCAGCGCCAGGAATCGTTCGACATCTACGAGAAGGCCGGACGCAGCGAGCTCGCCGCCCAGGAGCGCGAGGAGATCGAGATCATCTCCGCCTACATGCCCCAGCGCATGTCCGATCTCGAAGCCGCCGAAGCGATCTCGGGACTGATCAAGGAACTCGAGGCCGCAACACTCAAGGACATGGGCCGCACCATGGCGGCGCTCAAGCAGCGCTTCTCCGGGCAGATGGATTTCGCCAAGGCGGGCGGCATGGTGAAGAAGCTGCTCGGGGGCGGGTAACATTCACGCCGAGCAACCGCCGTGACGAAGCGCAGGATACTGGTCGGCCTGATCGGCAGGAATATTCAGGGCTCGCTGTCGCCGGCATTGTTCGCCGAGGCGTTTGCGGCTGCGGGCATCGATGGCTTCTATCATCTGATGGATGCCGACCGCCTGCCGAACCGGCGGCTGGCTGAGTTGCTCGACGCCATCAAGACGGCGGGCTTTGCCGGCGCCAACATCACCTATCCGTTCAAGCAGGATATTCTGCCGCTGCTCGATGCCATCGATCCGGAAGCGGCCGAGGTTGGCGCGATCAACACGGTCGCGATCGCGCAGGACGGCCGCAGCACGGGTTACAATTTCGACCGCCACGGCTGGCGCGACAGCTTTGCCGAGTCGCTGGGAGCGGACAGTGCGCGCGGCAAGACCGTGGTGCTGATCGGCGCCGGCGGGGCCGGACGCGCTGTTGCCTTTGCGTTGATGGACCTCGGCGTCGGCACGCTCGTACTGCACGATCTCGACCTCGGACGCGCAAAGGCACTCGCCGCCGATGTGGCGAAACACTACGGCGCGGCGCGCTGCCGTCTCACCGGCGATCTGGAACGCGACGTCGCTGCGGCGGACGGCATCGTCAATGCCACGCAGACCGGCATGACCGGATTTCCCGGCAATCCGGTGCCCGTCGCCGCAATCAGGCCCACGCACTGGGCGGCCGACGTCATCTACACACCGGCCGAAACCGAATTCCTCAAAGCTGCCGCCGCCAAGGGCGCACGCACGCTCAACGGCAGCGGCATGGTGGTGCATCAGGCGGCTGCGGCGTTCCGGTGCCTTACCGGCGAAACAGCCGACATCGCGCACCTCTACCGCGCCTTCGCCAAGGGCATCGCTGCACGCGATGCAGCGATGCGTAGATCCTAACCAGGCCGTTTGACGCCCTGTGGATAACCGGGACAAGCGAGCATTGCCTGTCCTGCGCAAGCGGCGCCCCTATATTGAGGGCACTGTTGCGCTACCCTCGCGGGTCCAGGCGAATCACCATGAAATTTACGCCGCAATTTCTCGATGAGCTGCGCGCGCGGCTTCCGGTTTCGGCGGTCGTCGGCCGGCGCGTGAAATTGCGCAAGGCCGGCCGCGAGTGGAAGGGACTGTCGCCGTTCAACAAGGAAAAGACGCCCTCGTTCACGGTCAACGACGAAAAGGGCTTCTATCACGACTTCTCGTCGGGAAAGCACGGCAGCATTTTCGATTTTGTGATGGAAACCGAGGGCGTCAGCTTTCCGGAAGCGGTCGAACGGCTGGCGGAGGTGGCCGGCATCCCGCTGCCGGCCTATTCGCCCGAGGCAGAAGCGCGCGATGAACGCCGCAGGACGCTCCATGACATCGTCGAGCTTGCCGCCAAGTTTTTCGAGGCCACCCTGGCGTCGAGAAACGGCGCGCGCGGTCGCGGCTATCTCGCCGACCGCGGGCTTACCTCGCGGACGCAGCTGAAATTTCGGCTCGGCTATGCGGCCGCAGGGCAATATGCGCTGAAGGAACATCTCGGCGCCGCCAAGGTGCCAGTCGAGGACATGATCGAGGCCGGCCTTCTCGTCGCCGGTCAGGACATCGCGGTTCCATACGATCGCTTCCGCGATCGCGTCATGTTCCCAATCGCCGACTGGCGCGGCCGCGTCATCGCCTTCGGCGGCCGCGCGCTGGAGAAGGACGTTTCGGCCAAGTATCTCAACTCGCCGGAGACGCCGCTCTTCCATAAGGGCGCTACCCTCTACAACATCGCCGGCGCCCGTAAGGCCGCCCATGACGGTGCGCCGGTGATCGCGGTCGAAGGCTATGTCGACGTTATCGCCATGGTCACGGCCGGCTATGAGGCGACCGTGGCGCCGCTCGGCACCGCGCTGACCACCGACCAGCTAGCCCTGATGTGGCGGATGACCGACGAGCCGGTCTTGTGCTTCGACGGCGACAACGCCGGGCGCCGCGCCGCCTACCGGGCGGCCGAGTTGGCGCTCCCACTGGTGAAGCCCGGCAAGAGCCTGAAATTCGCCGCCCTGCCAGACGGGCAGGACCCGGACGATCTGGTCCGTTCCGGCGGCCGCGAGGCAATCGCTGACATCCTCGGTGCGGCGCGGCCGCTCGCCCACGTATTATGGGCACGCGAGAGCGAAGCGGGCCCGTTCGACACGCCCGAACGGCGCGCAGCGCTGGAGGCGCGTCTGTCGGCGGTGACCGCTACAATCGAGGACGAGGCCGTGCGCCGTTACTACCGGCAGGATTTCGGCGCGCGGCTCCGCCAGCTCTTCGCACCTATTGATGTCTCTTCCCGTGCGGCGAACCAGCGAGGCTTCGAACCGAGTCGCTGGCGCAGCGGCACACCGGGCCGTCCGCCGCACGGCCGCGGTCCCGGCAACAGGAGCGATCAGTTCGCGAACGGGCCTTACGTGGCGGCAAGCCCGCATTTTGCTGCAAGTCCGCTGCATCGCGGGCATCGCGCCGCGATCCCGCTCCGCGAAGCGCTGATCCTGGAGATTGCACTGAACCACCCCTGGCTCCTGCACGACCACTTCGAGGAGCTCGCCGCGGCCGAGTTCCGACACACCGATACGCAAAAGCTCAAAGGCGCGCTGATCGACGTCTTCGCCCATGCGGCCGAGAGTTTCGCGCAGAATTCCGAGCAAAGCGGCGATGGCGAGCGCACCGAACTCGCCGCCGAACTCGCCCGCCGCGGTTTTGCCAATGTGTTGAGTCGTATCGAGCGCACGATCACCACATCCTCGGTCTGGGCCGCGCGGCCGGGCGCCGCCTCCGCCGATGTTTTGCTGACCTGGAAGCAGCTTGTCGCCTTGCATACACAGTGGCATTCCCTAACTAGGGAACTTAAGGACGCGGAAATGGCCCTCGGCCAGGACAACAGCGAGGCAAACTACGCCCGGCTGTGCGACGTGAAGGCGAGGCTGTCCAAGCTCGATGGTACCGAAGCGCTGGTGGAAGGCTTCGGAGCTTCGTCGGGCCGCACGCCGCGGTCACTGTAGGGGCAGGCGCTAGATGGCCCCCGGTGGATCCAGGTGGGACGGCAAACGAGAGGCCGCGGGTTTGCGGCCATTCAAGGTTAGCCTGGACTTAACGGAGGCCTGCGAAAACCTTGAGATCGATTCTCTCGGCATAGGGTAGGGGGAGATGTGTGGCCGGAGTGACCGGCTCACCGGCTCCTTGGAGGCGGCCCAAGGCTTGGTTCCCAAGGTCAGGGCTTGGTTCGAGGTAAGGGGCCGTGGCAAAGGTGGGTTTTCGGACCCATCGGCGTGAGATAAGGACCCATAGGATGGAGGACCGCGTCGGCGGTCCCCAGGGTCAAGCGAATGGCCTACCCCTGGCGGGGTGGTACCGATTAGCGGCAGGCGTAGGTGGAGACGAAGATGGCGAGCAAGAACGTGGCGACGGTCGCGAGCAAGACCAAGGTTGCGGTGCAAAAATCCGCCGCGCCCAAGGAGGCCGATGCCCCCGAGAAGGAGGGTTCCGAGACCCCCGACGCCCCGCTGCCGCTGCTCGACCTGTCGGACGCCGCCGTCAAGAAGATGATCAAGCAGGCGAAGAAGCGCGGCTATGTCACCTACGAGCAGCTCAACGCCGTGATGCCCTCCGAGGAGGTCACCTCCGAGAAGATCGAAGACATCCTGGCGATGATGAGCGAGATGGGCATCAACGTCGTCGAGACCGAGGAGACCGACGCCGAGGACGAGGAGGAGGCCCGCGAGGAGGCCGACGAGGAAGAGTCCGAAGGCGGCGAACTCGTCGAGGCGACGCCCAAGACGCCGGCCAAGTCCGAGGCGCGCGAGCCCGCCGAACGCACCGATGACCCGGTGCGCATGTATCTGCGCGAAATGGGCTCGGTAGAACTCTTGTCGCGCGAGGGCGAAATCGCCATCGCCAAGCGCATCGAGGCCGGCCGCGAGGCCATGATCGCCGGCCTGTGCGAGAGCCCGCTGTCGTTCCAGGCCGTTATCATCTGGCGCGACGAACTCAACGAAGGAAAAGTCTTCCTCCGCGACATTATCGATCTCGAAGCGACCTATGCGGGCCCCGACGCCAAGGGCATGCCGGTCGGCGCGCCGTCGGCCGATCAGGCAAACGGCAATGGCGCCGCGGCGCCCGTCGGCGCCACGCCGTTCGCGCAGCCGCCGCAGACTGTGGCGCCGCCATCGGCGCCGCCCGCCCCTACCCCGTTCAAGCCGCAGGGCGATGGCGAGGAGGGCGGCGAGGAGGCCGCGATTGCCGATGCCGATCTCGACGAGGACGATCTGGAAAATTCCATGTCGCTCGCCGCGATCGAGGCCGAACTGAAGCCGAAGGTGCTGGAGACGTTCGACACCATTGCCGACTCGTTCAAGCGGCTGCGCCGGCTGCAGGACCAGGACATTCAGAACAAACTGCACTCGACCGGCTCGCTGTCGCCGGCCCAGGAGCGCAAATACAAAAAGCTCAAGGAAGAGATCATCCAGGAGGTGAAATCGCTGCGGCTCAATCAGGCGCGCATCGATTCACTGGTCGAGCAGCTCTATGACATCAATAAGCGGCTGGTGAGCAACGAGGGCCGCCTGATGCGGCTCGCCGAGAGCCACGGCGTGCCGCGCGACGAGTTCCTCAAGCACTATCACGGCTCCGAGCTCGATCCGCGCTGGATCAACCGCGTGTCGAAGCTGTCGGCCAAGGGCTGGAAGTCGCTGGTGGCGCGCGAGAAGGACCGCATGAGGGAATTGCGGACCCACATCCATACGCTCGCCTCGGAGACCGGGCTCGAGATCGGCGAATTCCGCAAGATCGTGCACATGGTGCAGAAGGGCGAGCGCGAGGCCCGCCAGGCCAAGAAGGAAATGGTCGAGGCCAACCTGCGCCTCGTCATCTCCATCGCCAAGAAATACACCAACCGCGGCCTGCAGTTCCTCGACCTGATCCAGGAAGGCAACATCGGCCTGATGAAGGCGGTCGATAAGTTCGAATACCGCCGCGGCTACAAGTTCTCGACCTACGCCACGTGGTGGATCCGGCAGGCGATCACGCGCTCGATCGCCGATCAAGCGCGCACCATCCGCATCCCGGTGCACATGATCGAGACGATCAACAAGATCGTTCGGACCTCGCGCCAGATGCTCAATGAGATCGGCCGCGAGCCGACGCCGGAAGAGCTTGCTGAAAAGCTCGGCATGCCGCTCGAGAAGGTGCGCAAGGTTCTCAAGATCGCCAAGGAGCCGCTGTCGCTGGAAACCCCGATCGGTGACGAGGAGGATTCGCACCTCGGCGATTTCATCGAGGACAAGAACGCCATTCTGCCCGATCAGGCGGCGATCGCCGCCAACCTGCGCGAGACCACGACGCGCGTGCTCGCCTCGCTGACACCGCGCGAGGAGCGCGTGCTGCGCATGCGCTTCGGCATCGGCATGAACACCGACCACACGCTCGAAGAAGTCGGCCAGCAGTTCTCGGTGACCCGCGAACGCATCCGCCAGATCGAAGCCAAGGCGCTGCGCAAGCTGAAGCATCCGAGCCGGAGCCGGAAGCTGCGGAGCTTCTTGGACAACTAATTCGATGCCTGCATTTATCTGGAATGCCAATCCAGGAATGTGGCACGTTATCGCGCCGCACCGGGACGGTTGGGATGCCCTTTGCGCCTACCTTCTCGATTCCTCCTCATACGTCTATTGGTCAACGCCGAAACTCTATGGAGAAATCAACGTCGGCGATTCTGCCGTTATTTGGCGAACGACCCACAAAAAAGGACCAAACGGCGTCGTCGCGATTGGTCGCGTCGAGGAACGACCAAGGCAATTAAGTTCGTCAAGCAAGCATCTCTTTACGTTTCCCGCTAGATTGCAAGCGGCAGGCTGGGACGAAAACTGGCGCACCTTCGTCGCTCAAGACAGGAATAAAACTCCAAAAAATTTTTTGGGATACTCCGATCAATACCAGAATACGGCCACCACAAGGAACCGTAGCTCGGTTAAGCGAGGAGGATTTTGCCGCGATATCCCGGCAGGCAACCGATCAATAAATTCGTCCACTTTATGGATGTATCTCGGGAATGCACGACGGAGAAGATCGCGGGTCTCGATGCTGACTAAGGTTACGTCTGTTGAGAAGCTTGGTGGCCTTCGATTGCGCATCCGGTTCAATGACGAGAGCGGGGGCACCCACGACTTTGCCGCGATGACCCAAGAGCCCGGCCCTATGTTGGAGCCGTTGCGGGACGAGGCATTTTTTGGCCGCGTATTCCTGGAATTCGGCGCGCCGACTTGGCCAAATGGCTTCGATATCGCCCCCGAATGGCTTCGCCGCGAAATGGAAGCGGCCGGGGAGTTGAGCCGCGCCGCCGCAGAATAAGGCCTGAGCGAGCCGAGCTTCCGCAATCAATCGGCCAACGGGTAGCGGCAGCGCGCCGCCGATGCGTTTTCCATCGCCTCGGCAATAACCTGCAAAATCGTCTCGACGGCGCCGGGTACGCGCGCGACAAGGTCGCGGGGCCGGCGAGTGCTGGGGGCATACGGCATGGCATATCTCCATAAATCGGTGCTGAAATGGCTTTGTTGCAACGCAACATAATGATTCGCCTATGCGGAGCAATGCCTTACCATGCATGGAGTCCATGCGGTTCCGTCATATGTTGCGACGCAATATGAAAGGCCTGACCAAAACGGCTTTGGACCTCCTGGCGGTCGCCGATCGCGCCAAATGCCACGACCTCGCGGCCCGCTGATCGACCTCATCGAGGACGACACGATCGATTCCACGCAGTTTGCGCAGGCACGCGATCGGTTTGCCGCCACCTGCACCCCGCGGTGAGCGACGGGCTCGTCGATGCGCGCGCATCGTGGCGCCCAAGATCGGAGCGTCAAGAAGCCGTGTACCGATCTACTGCATCGCGGCCGAAAGGGCGGCCGCCCAGCCGCACGCTCACCAGCTCGCTTCCAGTTCCTTGCTGGCGTCGAGCTTCTGGTCCATTGCCCCGTTGATGACGTCGAACACGCGCCGGGCGCTCGACATGCGAATGGCGTCGCCCTGTTCGAGGCGGTAGATCGACGAGATGCTCGGCTTGGCGCCCGGCAGGCGGCTCAGAATATCGATGATTTCCCACCCCAGCTGCTCCTGCCTGAGCTGCCGAAGGCGGGGGAATCGTGCTTTGAGGAGCCGGACTCGCTGACGTTGGGCCATGCGCCGCTGCGTGGCGTTTTACGAAGACTTCGAGCTTGCTAGGGCAAGCCCTCACCAAATGCAAGTCATTGATTTTCTTTGTATTATTTGAGTTGTAGGATAACAGCATTGACAATCAATGATAATCAATCAGTATCTAGGAACAGCATGCAACTATTGCGTGCTCGCGAGCGTGATTCGATGCGACAGCCGAGACAAATGCAATTCCCGAAGGCGATGCAGCGAGTGGCCCGTTCGCGGCCAACAAACGCAGCCGCAACCACCAGGGGTGCCGTTGGCCCCGCGCAGCCAGACAGCGGCTCGCTCCATTGCAATGGCGCCGGCCGCGTCCACCCGGATTTCGACACGCCCCGCCATGCCGGGCAGATCGCCGCCATTATTGGCTCCGCCGCGCTCGAACTTGCCAGGGAGGCAAACGGCGCCGGGCTCACCACGCTGGGTTACCTCTTGGAGATCGCCGCCCTTGAAGCCGGCGCCGAAGCGGGCTCGTCGGCGTGCGCCGACGACACGACTGAGCCTTAAACGCCGCGCGCGCCTTACAAAGCCGCGACCGCGCTGATCTCGATCAGAAACTCCTCACGCACCAGCCGGTCGACCATCAATAGCGTGTTTGGCGGATACGCGCCGCCGGCAAACAGGCGCGGGAATTCGCGCGTCCGATAGGCGTAGAATTTCGTAATATCCTGTGAGTGCACCAGGTAAGTGGTGAACTCGACCACGTTGGCGAAGCTCGCGCCCTGCGAGGCGAGCGCCGCGCCGAGATTGGCAAAAACCTGCGCGCATTGCCCATCGAAGTCGGCGGCCGCCTTGTCGGCGCCCGGCTTGATGCCGACCTGGCCGGCGATAAACAGGAGTTCCGTCGCCCTGACGCGGGTCATGTGCGAGTACTGCCCGAGCGGCGTACCAAGAATTTCGGGATTGAGCATCTGAATCTGCGGCATGGCTTGCTCCGTGTCTCTAAGAGTCGGCCGAAAGCTTACTGCACGCCGCCCGTGCGCGCGAGAAGGGCTGGTCCGGCACAAAGAGTTATGCACCCCAGGGCGGCCGGAACTGAGATCGCCGGCTGAACCGCACAGGGCGCGACAAGAATTTGTTCCATGATGTGAAAAATAAAGTTTTGTATCAAAACAGCGCTTCGTTTTCTTTGGACAGTTTGTTCGTTCCACAATCACGACATCGCCTTCTGACACTCAACAAAGGGTCAGACGTTCGCCGGGTTCTGCCGCGACAAGGAGGCCGAGGCGAGGGCAAACCTGGAGCAAGTTGATGGTGTTTTTCTGGCGTCCTCTGACATTGGTTGCATGTCTCGTCGCATTATCGGCACAACCGTCATTGGCTCGAACGCATTCCGCCGCGTCGCGGCACTCCGCTTATCGCCATTATGGTCACAACCGGTTCGTGAGGGCGGATGATGACACGGGACAACAAAACTCGTGGCAGGAAGGCTCTTGGCAACAACAAGACTCTTGGCAGCAACAAGACTCTTGGCAGCAAAAAACTTCCCGGCAGCGGCAAGACTTCGCAAGCAATCCAGCGTCTCGTGGTTATGCTGAAGCGTCTCCAACACGGTACGACCGTCGAAGCCGTCAATCTGAGCAAGGGTGGAATAGCCGCACGGCCGAACAGAGTTTTGGCAATGGTTCGCAATTGCAAAGCATGGCGGAACAACAGGCGAGCGCGAACGGCATTCCGACTTCGCTGGTCGATCGCGTCATCGCCCGCGAAAGCGGCGGCAATCCGCGCGCGGTCAGTCGCGGCAATTACGGCCTGATGCAGATCCGGCTCGGCACTGCTCGCGCCATGGGCTATGGCGGTTCGGCCGCCGGTCTGCTCGATGCCTCTACCAACATGACCTACGCGGTGCGCTATCTGGCCGGCGCCTATCGCGCCGCCGGCGGCAACGAGAGCCGCGCGGTCGCGCTCTATGCCCGCGGCTACCGGGCCGCCCCACGCGCTCAAGACGCCTCTTATGATGGCGGGCGGCAGGAAGGTGCGGCGTTCAACGGCGGCGCGGACGGCGATTCGTTGGCAGAGCACCGCATGGTCCGTCGCTCAAGGCATTCCCGGCATCGCATGTCATGAGCGGTGGCGTCACGCCAGGCTGAAACCAAGCGCTTTCCGGTTCAACGTAACCGGGAAGCGCGTTAATCGGTTCCTTCGACGATGCGGATGTCCCGCACGGCGCCGTCGCCAAGCGCTTTCAGCGCCTCCTTGTAGGCCGGGCTGTTATAGGCGGCGATCGCCTGCTCCAGCGACGGAAATTCCGAGATGACGATGCGCTCCTTCTGGCCGGCTTCGAACGCCGCAGCCGCAGTGCCGCGGGCAATGTAGCGGCAGCCAAACGGCACGGTCGCTTTCGGCGCAAGCTCCGCATAGGCGGCGAGTTTTTTCGGATCGGAGATCGAGCGGTAGCAGGTCACCCAGTAACCCTTCGGCATTAACATCCTCCTTGGATTGTTGCGCACCAATCGCTGCACACCCTGGCGGCGAAACACAATCTAGCGCCGCGACGTGCGGAGCGGCAAATCCGTCAAAGCGTCTCGACATTGCGGCCGCCACAAGTAACATCCCTGCCGCTGTGCAAATGCACATGACAGGAGGCCGCCATGTCGTTTTGGAGCGCGCTGTTCGGCCGGCGCGAGGCCGCCGCGACTGCAAAGGTTTCAGACCCGGTCGAGTATAAAGGCTTCATCATCCACGCGGCGCCATACAAGAATAATGGTGGCTATCAAACCGCAGGCACGATCGAGCGCGAGATCGGCGGCGTGCGCAAGCAGCACCACTTTATTCGCGCCGACTCGTACGCGTCCTATGACGACGCGGTTTCGTTCACGCTCAACAAGGCGCGGCAGATCGTCGATTTGCAGGGCGAGCGGATGTTCAACCAGTGAACGCGTCCACCACTACCCTACCCCTTCGACGATGCGCAGATCGCGCTGCGCGGCATTGCCGAGCGCTTTAAGCGCCGCCTGATAGCCGGGACTGTCGTGTGCGGCCGTGGCCTTATCGACGCTGTCGAACTCGATGATGACGGTGCGCTGCGTCAGACCCTTCTCGTAGGCCTTGGCGGCGGTGCCGCGCGCCAGAAAACGGCCGCCGCCGGCCGCGATCGCGGGCCCCGCCAGCTTGGCGTATTCGGCGAGCGCGTCCGGATTGGAAACAGAGAAATACGTCGCAACCCAATAAGCCTTGGCCATTGTGCCCTCCCGTCGCGGTGTGAGGGCAGATTGTTGGCACGGCCGACGCGACCGCGCAATGCTGCCGCCGCCGTGGCATTCGTTGCCGACGACGGCGCCCGGAAGGACTCAAACCGCACTGAGGTCGTGGCCCTCTTCGATCTCGTGCCGCAGATGTTTGATTTCCCGCCGCAGCACGCTCACCTCATTTTCAAGATGCGCCACCCGCACCGCCAAATCGGCATCCGTCGTGCCGCCAGCCGCGCGCACCGCGTCGGGAAAGGCGAGGCCGATTTCGTCGCCGTGGCGCCACTGCACGTGCGCGTGAAGGGTCTGCTCCTTCTGCGGGATGTAGAGATCGACAACGTCCGGCACGCTCACCGCATCGGAAAAAATGATGCGCGCGCCGGCGTCCGAGATATCGCGGATCAGACAGTCGAACGCATTACGGCGATTGTTGAAATAGACGCAGCCGCGCAAGAAGCTCTTTTGACGTTGCGATCCGCGGCGTTCGGCCATGCTGCCCTTGTGAGCCTAGCTGCCTATCCCCGAGAAGCCTAACCCCTTGGAATTAATGCCATCTTACCGGCTGCGCCCGGGCTCGAACAGCTCGGGATTTTCGGCTAAAACGAACCCGGGCCTGAAAATCAGGTCTTCCACCGGCTTACGCAGGCGCAAGCCGGCAACAGGGACCAAGTTCGATGCAGGTCTTCAATCTGGCGCGCGAAGCGACGTACGATCCGCAAAAGCACGTCGAGAAAATTCTCGGCAAGGTCGAGGACGGCGACGTCACCGTCGCTTGCTGGGAGCCGGGCCAGATCAGCCCGTACCATTGCCACCCGCACGCCACCGAAATTTATTTCTGCTTTGAAGGCGGCGGCACCATGCGGACGCCTGAAAAAAACGTTGCCGTCGTGCCCGGCGCCTTCGTCGTGCATCCGCCCGGCGAGGTGCACGAATATGCCAACGGCCCGCAACGCACACTGCTGTTCCGCGTGCGTTACGGGACCGATATGGCGGCGCGCCATCTCGACTGGCGCGGACATCCGAACTGGAAGCAGAGCGCGGAAGATACGGAATATTATCGGATCAACCCGCCGCGCTCGACCAAGACCGCGTAGACGGTCAGACTGTCATTTAGTGGTTTTGCGGCGCGCTATTCTGCGAGCACGTATCCGTGTTGGCGCTCTTGGCGGCCTCACATTGCGCCATCGAATCGTATGCGCATTCCGATGTCGAGCCCTTCTGCAGACAGAAGGTGTGGTGCGTGTAGCTGCCCTGGGCAAAGGCTTGCGAGCCGGCCAGCGACGCCGCCAGTAGAGTACTCACTGCAATCAATCGAATCATGGGTGTTCTCCGGTCGCCCTCCCAGAGCCGTCAACGTCCTTGCATTACGGAGGTTCCGTTCCGGCGGATGACTTGCCGCGCGCAGCTTGCTAGGCAGGTCGGCGATGGAACCGCAAAAACAGGCCGCAACGGGGAGAAAAAATGTTTACCAAACCGCATTGCCCGGTGATCGCAATCGAAGAGCATTATTGGGACGAGGAATTGGAGAAGACCTACACCGGCAGCGAGGCCGGACGGCCGGGTGAACAGTACAAGCGGCTGCACGACTTTACCGGGATGCGCATCAAGGAGATGGACGAGGCCGGCATCGACGTGCAGGTGCTTTCGCACGGCGCACCGTCGACGCAGAAGCTGCCGGCGGACACCGCGGCCGCGATGACCCGCCGCGTCAACGACCGGCTGCATCAGGCGATGGCCGGACACAAGGACCGGTTCGTCGGCTTCGCGGCGCTGCCGACCGCGGTGCCGGACGCCGCTGCCGACGAGCTGGAGCGAACCACCAAGGAGCTCGGCTTCAAGGGCGCCATGCTGCACGGGCTCGCCAACGGGAAATTTCTGGACGACAAGCGGTTCTGGCCGATCTATGCGCGCGCCGAAAAACTCGACGTGCCGATCTATCTGCATCCGGCGCACCCGCAGCCCGACGTGCAGCGCATTTATTATGACGATTACGTCAAGGACTTCCCGATGGTGGCGCGGCCGGCCTGGGGCTACACGGTGGAAACCGCGACGCTCGCCATCCGCCTCGTGCTGTCCGGCGTATTCGAAAAGCACCCCAAGCTGAAGATCATTCTCGGCCACCTCGGCGAGACGTTGCCGTTTCTGATTTGGCGCATCGATCACGCGCTCAAGCGGCCTGGACAGAAGTCGATGAGCTTCCGCGATATCTTCTGCAACAACTTCTACATCACGACGAGCGGCAATTTCTCCAATCCGGCGCTCTTGTGCTGCGTCATGGAGATGAGCGTCGAACACATTCTGTTCGCGGTCGACTGGCCGTTCGTGATGAACCCGCCGGCGATGGAATGGATGCACACCGTGCCGCTGTCGGATGCCGACAAGGCGAAAATCCTTTCCGGCAACGCCAAGCAACTGCTGCGGATGTGAGCGGCGGCATTATTTATTGACCTCATCCTGAGGTGGCCGCGAAGCGGCCCTCGAAGGATGCAGGCCGAGGCGCCGTGGCCTCGCCCTTCGAGGCTCGGCGCTGCACGCCGAGCACCTCAGGGTGAGGAGGTATGTCGATGTACTACGCCAGCTTGAACATCGGCACAGGCGGACCGTCTTCCGAGTCCTGAAAGACAACACTGACGGTTTGCCCGACCCGCAACGCGTCGAAATCGCACGCGACGATGTTGGTCAGCATGGCCGGCCCCTCCGCGAGCGTCACATAGGCGATGGCGTAGGGCTCCTTGGCCCGGCGCATCACACTGTAACTATAGATCTGGCCGCGGCCGGAGGCGGCGCACCATTCGATCTTGTCGCTGCCGCAGAATGGGCAGATCGCGCGCGGGTACCAGTGCGCTTTGCAGCAGGCGCCGCACGTCGGCACCACGAAGCGCCGTTCGCGGGCTGCGTTCCAGAACGCCTGTGTTTCAACGGTGACGATCGGCGCCGGGATTTTGCGTGTGTCCGCCATGATCTCACTCCCGCTCCATGATCAGCGTCGCGCTGCAATGCCGCGTGCCGAGCTGCATGCCGGTGCCCTGCGCCAGCGCCAGCGCGCAGTCTTTCACCTGCACGGCGGGATGCGCCTCGCCGCGCAACTGCCGGACCGCCTCGATCACCTTGGTCATGCCGCCACGATTGGCCGGATGATTGTTGCACAGACCGCCGCCGTCGGTGTTGAACGGCAGTTTGCCGACGCCGGAAATCAGATTGCCGTCGGCGACGAATTTGCCGCCGGCGCCCTTCTCGCAGAAACCCAAGTCTTCGATCTGGATCAGCACCGTGATGGTGAAGCTGTCGTAGATCGACGCGTATCTGATATCGGCGGGCTTGATGCCGGCTTCGGCGAAAGCGGCCGGTCCGGAACGCGCCGCGCCCGACGTGGTCAAATCGAACGTGCCGCCGGAAAGATGTTTCACCGTCTCGCCGGCGCCGATGATTTTCACCAACGGCCGTTGCAAGCTCTTGGCAATCTCCGGCTTGACCACGATCAGCGCGCCGCCGCCGTCGCTGATGACGCAGCAGTCGAGCCGGTGCAGCGGGTCGGCGATGACCGGCGAGTTGACCACATCGGCGACAGTGACGACGTCGGGCAGCATCGCGTGCGGATTGTGCTGCGCGTGATGTGACGCCGCCACCTTGATCCAGGCAAGCTGTTCGCTGGTGGTACCGTACTGATACATGTGGCGCATGGCGCAAAGCGCGTAGCCGTTTGCCGTGGTCAGACCGTAGGGAAACTCGAACGCCGCCTCGGGCTGGTTCGGATCGCGCAGCCGCGGCGTCGTGCCGGTGGCGACGCCCTCGCTGCGGGGCCGCCCGGCAAGCGTGATCAGCGCGACGTTGCACTTGCCGAGCGCGATCGCCTCCGCCGCGTGCGCGGCCAGCGCCACATAGGAGGAGCCGCCAAGCTCGGTCGAGTCGACATGGCGCAGCTTCGGCAGATTGAGATACTCGGCCATCGACGCCGGCCCCGGTCCCGGCGCATCGCCGGCGCAGAAAAAGCCGTCGATGTCGTCGCGTGTGAGCCTGGCGTCACCGAGCGCACCGAACGCCACTTCGGCATGCAGTTGCGCCACGCTCTTGTCCGGCGCGTGGCGCGTCGGATGCTCGAAGATGCCCGCGATATAGGCCTTGCCCTTGATGGTCATTTCCGAAAGTCCCCCTTGCCGGAGGACCGTAGCCTGGAATGAGCGCAAGCGAAATCCGGGATGGCCGTTGGCGCGTCAGGGCCGTTGCCACGCTATATTCATTCACCGCTCAATGACCGGCATTGTTCGACACACACGCACAAGACGCGGTAACTTCCGGCGGCTGGGGCGCCCTCTCTCGGGGCGGACTTATCCGGCGGCGGCGCTCGAAGAAAGGTGAACATCAATGATCGATCTTTACGCCTGGGGGACAACAAACGGCCGCCGCGCCCTCATCATGGCTGAGGAATCCGGCCTGCCGTTCAAATTGCATCAGATCGACATCCGCAACGGCGCCCAGAACACCGAGGCATACGAAAAACTCAATCCCTACCGGAAGATTCCAGCGTTGGTCGATTCCGAGGGCCCCGGAGGAAAGCCGGCGACACTTTTTGAATCCGTGGCGATCTGCCTCTACTTGGCCGAGAAGATCGGTAAGTTCCTTGGCGCGCCGGCGGACCGTCCCAACGTTTTGAAATGGTCCATGTTCCACGCAACGAACGTGCTCTGGACACTGGGAAACCTCCGGGACGGCGACAATGCCAAACTTGAGAAGAGCGCAAAAGCTCAGCTCGATGCCATGAACAGACACCTCGCGGGCCGCAGCTGGTTTGCGGAAGATTATTCGATCGCCGACATCATCCCGTTCACGCGCGTCAAGGGTCTTGACCACGAACGCGTGAAGGTCGCCGACTATCCGAACGTGGCGGCGTGGCTCGATCGGGTCGCCTCACGGCCGGCCGTGAAGAAAGCCATGGCGCAGAAATTCGGCTGAAGCTCATGCAGGTTTCCGCGGCCGGTCGCTATGACGCTGCGCAACAGAGTATCGAAATATATTTTCTGGAGAAGCGCATCGCTGACGCTGCTTGTAATTGGCGCAGTCGGCTTGGTTGCGTACGCCAATCGCGCGGCCCAAAGAGACGAGGACGCGGAACAGGATTATCTCAAACGGCACCCTCTCACCGAAAAGCAGGTTGCGGCCAACGCTCACTTCAGTGCGTGCTGGCACTACCGGAATGCGTCACACATCGTGCTGACGGAAAAACAACGCAACATGCTGCTCCGCGCCGAAAAATGTTATTTCGATGAACGGAAAGACCCGCGCTACGGCGACGCCACGTATCCTTGGAACCATGAGGCGCCGCAGCCTTGGGAGGAGAAAAAGGCGCACGACTCATGAAAGCCCGCGTACGGTTGCCCGCAGGCCGCGCCAGCCCGACGACAAGCGCTGTCTCTGCCGAAACAAGGTGAGCTTGGTCTCCGATCACGCTCGCGGAGAAGCACCGCGTGCCTGGCAACAGCACTGCCCGGTGTGTTACCGGCTGGGCAATTCTACTTCAACAACCGCCACCGGCGATTTTCGTGCGGCATAGCTGGCGTCCAAGGCAAATGCCTGGAACAGCACCATCGGAATCGCGAGCGCGATGACCCCGTGCAGCGAAAACCCATGCGCGCAGAGCGCCGCCGCGATCAGACAGGCCAGCGCACCCCCGGTATCCCATCCGACCTCGGCAGCAAAATGGAATCGGAATGGGCAAGGCGACGCCTTGGCCTCGTTGTAAATCGCGGTCATGAGCGACGGAAGATAAAGCCCGCTGAGCAAGGTCGAGCCGAACGCGACGGCAAGAACCGGGACCGCGCTGGAGCCGCACACCACTTTGGCAATCAGCGTGCCGGCGAGCGTCGCCGCGTTGATCATGGCGGCGCGGCGCGCGTGGCCTCTGTCGATCAAATGACCAAGCGCCAGACCGCTGAAGGCGCCGACCACCGCCAGCACAGCAAGAACGCCGCCGTAGGCGTCATAGCGGGAGCTGAGAGCCTGGAACATGATCATACTCCAAGCCCACGACGAACTGCAGAAAATCCAGCCGTCGCTGCCGAGCAGCAGGATGCCGCGCTTGTAAAACGCGAACGCTCCCTCCGGCACCGTCGCAACGATTGTGGGTCTGCTCACCTCCAGCAAAGGCAGGATAGCGACAAGCTCGATCACGGCAGCGGCACCGAACGCTGCCCAAGGTCCGGCAAACGTCAGCATGAGGCCGCCCATTGCCGGGCCCAGCGGGCCGGCAAGAGCGATCACAAGTTGGCGCCAGCCGACCTGGCTGCCACGATCGGCGGCGCTGCCGACGAGCGCGAACATGGCGTGGTAGGCCGCCCAATAAAATGCCTGAGCCAATGCGGCGGCCAAGCAGTAACTCACCAGCCAGCCGTTCAGCCCGTGAACGGGCGCCAGCAGGGGCCCCTGTGCGGCGTATAGGAACGTGCCGACGATCAACGTCGATCGCAAGCCGATCACCTGGACAGCGAGAGCAGCCGCGGGGCGAAACGCAAAGCGCAATACGATGATCACGCCCAGACTAAGGAATATGGCCGGTAGCGAGAATCCCTGGCGCAGCAGAAATACGGCGGAGAACGCGGAAACGATGCCCGCCGCCACCTGTTGCAGCGCACTATGAACTGCGAGCAGATTGAGATCGCGGTTGACCAACAGCGAGCCGGCCAGTGAATCGAGTAACTTCTTCAAATCCTCCTCACCTTGCCGCATTCGCAGGCACGGATCGCAGAAGTCGCAAGCGGCATGCTACAGCATGCCCCGCGGCAGAGGAAATGCCGCCTCGACAGGACCAAGGCGGGTGATAAAATGCGCCGGGCACAAAGAAAACCGATCGGGCGCCGCGTGTAGGGATGGCATTTCTCCTCCCGCATTACGAATACGACGTGTTCGTCAGCTATTCGCACGGCAGGCGAGAGGCGAGCGGCGGCACGCCGCTCAGGGACTGGACGTTGGAGCTGATCAACAAGCTGACAACGGACATTCCGACCGTCGATCCGGAATTCGACGCTCTGAACGTGTGGGTGGACAAGCAACTCGATCCGACCGTCCATCTCACTCCCGAACTTCGCGCCAAGGTGACGCAATCCGCCGTCCTCATGGTGGTCATGTCGCCTCTTTATCTCGTTTCAAGCTGGTGCAAGGACGAGCTCGAATGGTTCAAGCACCAGGTGCAGGACCGCATGCGCGATCAAGGCCGCGTTTTCGTTATTCGCGCGGTCGACAGCGATGAAGGCAGGTGGCCCGATTTTCTCCGTGACGAGCGTGGGCATGCGCTGCCCGGGTTTTGCTTTCACGGCGCAGACGATCCGATGCCCTATCGGTATCGCGACAGCCGCGAGCACAATGAAGCCTATGTCCGCGAACTTGGCCGCCTGCGCGGGGCGCTGATGAAGCGCTTGCGCGAGTTACAGGCCAATCGCCAGCGCAGCGAGCAGCGGACTGCCGATCGTGCGGCGGCGCCGGCAGGCGGGCCGAAGACGATCTATCTTCACGCGGGCGTCGAGGACGTACCGGTTCGCGACGAAGTGAGGAAAATTCTCGTACAGGACGGTATCGTGCCGCTGACTCCGGTCAGCGATACGTCGCGTGATCTCGCTGACCTGACGCGGGAAAGCCGCGTCCGCATCGAGATGGCGAAACGATGCGACGCGCTCGCGCTGCTGCGTGGCGACAGCGATGAGCGTTTCATCGGCGATCTGATCGACATCGGCTTTCACGAACGGGACCGAATGCAGATCGCCCGCGGCGCGCCGCTGCCTTGCGCCGTGCTCGACCGCTCGGGCGGAAGAAGCCTGCCAATCGATGTCGCGGGACACGAGATCGAGCGGTTCGATCTCGGGGGCGGCAATTGGCGCGGCGAATTCCTTTCCTGGCTCGACAAATCGCGCGCCAAGGCGGCCGCAGCCCCGTGAGCCTGATTCCGCCGGCGATTTCCGACCTTCTCACCACAGCGCGCCCCAGAGCGCCCTACCCCGGCCTGCGGCCATTCGAGGCCGAGGAGTGGTCGATCTTCTTCGGCCGCGAGCAGATGATCGACGATGTCATCGATCGGCTCGCCACGCACTGTCTCGTGCTCATTCACGGCGCCTCCGGTTCGGGAAAATCGTCCCTCGTACGCGCGGGCGTATTGCCGCTGCTTGCCGGACAGTATCTGCGCGTCGGTGCTCCCTGGCGCACGTTCAGCATTCGGCCGTCCGGCGGTCCGTTGTGGAATCTTGCAAGCGAATTTGCGCGGCTGGAGGGACGTGCCGACGACGTGACTCGAATCGACGAGATCGTCGGCGCCTTCAGCGCCCGCAACGCGACGCTTTCCTCAGTCTTCGCTTCAAGCGCCGCCGCATCAGGCGTCGCGGCGCCGGACGAACGGCTATGCATTCTGGTCGATCAGTTCGAGGAATTGTTCCGCTTCGAGAAGGAAACGAGCCGCGAGGAGGCTGAGCTTTTTGTCGATCTTCTGGTGCGCAACGACACAGCACCGGACAAAGCTTCCGACACAACGCCTGATGCGACCGGTGCCCGGCAAAACGGTGCGCAACCCGCGCGGGTCCACGTCATCGTCACCATGCGCTCGGAATATCTGGGCGAGTGCGCCCGCTTCAAAGGTCTTGCCGAGGCGATCAACCGCACCCAATACCTCGTTCCGGGCATGGATCGCGACTCGCTGCTTCGGGCGATCTTGCGGCCAGCGCAAGTGTATGGCGGCGAAGTCGCTTCGGAGCTCGCCGAAAAGTTGATCTCAGAAGCGGGCGGCCGCGAAGATGAATTGCCGCTCATCCAGCACGGCCTCATGTTCCTGTGGAACGCCGCGGCAGCGAGAGTAAAGCCGGGTGAGCGTATCGTCCTGAATTCAGAACCGCTGGAAGCCGCCGGTGGCCTGGTCCGTCTGTTATCCGATCACGCCGACGCGGTGGCGGATGCGGCGGCCGCCGACCCAGCCCGCCGCGACGTCTTGGAGCGGCTATTTCGTGCTCTGACCGACATGAACGTCGAGGGCAAGGCAATACGCCGGCCGCAGGCGTTTCGCGATCTCATCGCTGTCACGCAAAGCGACCCGGAAACGCTGCGCGGTATTGTCGAGGCCTTCCGGCGCGACGGTGTCACGTTCGTCACTCCTTATGGGGATCGGCCGATTTCGGACAATACCGTCATCGACATCAGTCATGAGGCGCTGATCCGGTGCTGGAACAGATTGGCAGATCCGGGCAGCGGCTGGCTCACGCACGAATTCAACGATGGCCTGATCTGGCGCTCACTGCTGGTTGAGGCGGAAGGATTTGCCGCCGACAAACGGCGCGTTCTGTCTCCGGCGACCACCGCAGAGCGTTGGAAATGGTGGCAGCATCGGCATGTGAACGCAGCCTGGGCGCAGCGATACGGCGACAGCTTTCCTCTGGTGAAAAAGCTGATCGACGCCAGCCACAGACACTCCCGGCACATCCGGCAGCTACAAGCCGCGGCCATCGCCGTGTCCCTGCTCATCGGCTTTGCCGGCGCGGCCTATTGGGCTTCGCAAAACCAGACGCGCCTGCAGATGGCGGCTGACCTGTACCTGTGGCACACCCCACTGTCGGCCCAAGGCGAGGCGGCGTTAAAACCCAATCAGGAATTTCAAGACTGCGCGCGATGCCCGAGAATGGTGGTCGTGCCGGCGGGACATATCATGATGGGCTCGCCCGCCGGAAAAGGCGCCGACGACGAGCATCCTCAGCACTTGGTCACCATTGCACAGCCGTTCGCAATCGGGAAATTCGAGGTCACATTCAACGAGTTTGACACCTGCGCCGAGCTTGGAGGCGGTTGCACCAGACCGTATGATTATGGTTGGGGCCGGGGCGACCGCCCGGTCGTTTCGGTGAGCTGGGACGAGGCTCAGAAATATCTGACTTGGCTTTCCAGAGAAACCGGCAAGCAATATCGCTTGCTTTCCGAGGCGGAATACGAGTACGCGGCCCGCGCCGGAAAAGAAACGGCGTATCCTTGGGGCAACGCCGTCAAGCTCGACGGCAAGGCCATGGCCGATTGCTCCGACTGCGCCAGCTCATGGGACGACCGGCAGACGGCGCCGGTTGGCCAATTCGCCGCAAACGGTTTCGGTCTTTACGACATGGTCGGAAATGTCTGGGAATGGGTGGAGGATTGCTACCATCCGCGCTACGAAATCGGCGCCTCGCCAAGCAAGGTGGAGGCGCCAGCCAACGGATCGCCCTGGACGGACAGCCAATGCTCAGAGCGCGTTGTCCGCGGCGGTTCGTGGGACTACGACCCGCAATATCTGCGCTCCGCCGTCCGCGACAGGAATTCTTCTTTCTTCCAGGGCAGCGATTTGGGGTTCCGCGTCGCGCGGACGCTTGCTGGACCCTGAGTGCCGAAAGCGGGCATCAGTAACGGCTCGCTACCGCCTTGGTAAGGCCGTCGGCCATATCCGCGATGGCTTCATTGACGCTTCTGCGTCCCTGCAAGGCGGCGTACGCATTCTTCTGAATGACGCGACTGACCGCATGATAATTTGGTGAAGACGGTCTGCTCACCGCGTCGAGCAAAATCTCCTTGAGCACCGGCAGGAAAGGCAGTCGCTGTCGAAGCTCGTTATCGTCGTAGAGCTTGATTACAACCGGATCGTTGATCTGGCGCTGCACCGCCTCGGACTGCATGAATTCCATCCAATCCCGCGCGGTGGCTTTGTGCTTGGAAAACTTCGACAGCACGAAATTCTTGCCGCCCAGAATGGACTTTCCGATCCCGCCAGGACCGGGCAAGGGCGCGACTCCGACCTTGCCGGCAATAACGGACCCAGGCCCTGGCGCATTGATCAGGTTATAAATATTGGGCCAATTGCGCAGCAACAGCAGTCGACCCTCCTGAAAGGCCCGGCGGCTCTCCTCTTCCCCATAAGTCAGAGCCGCCGAAGGTATCCAACCTTGACGAAGACCCTCTGCGAGGAAGCCCAGCCCCGTGCGCGCTTCCGTCGAATCCACGGTTACATCGACGCCATCATTCGCGATCAGGCTGCCGCCGGCGGACGCGATGGCTTCAGCGACATTGACCGTGAGGCCCTCATATTCCGCCAGCTGGCCGGCATAGCAATCGATGCCGCTTGGTTCGGCCACCGTGCGGCACAAAGCTTTCAATTCCGACCAGGTCTTCGGCGCTGAGCTGATGAGGTCGCTTCGATAGAATAATATCCCGGCCATCGTTCCGTATGGCGCAGCAAACAGCTTTCCGTGGAAACGCGCCGTTCTCGCAGCAGCCGGCACGATGCTGGAATTGGCAAATCTTTGCTCGTCAAGCGGCTCGATCCAGCCCTGCGCTGCAAATTCAGCGACCCACGCTACATCGACAAGAGCGACATCGTATGCCGAGCTGCCGATCTGAAAGCTTTGGGCGATCGTGATCCGCTGCTTGTCGGCCGACTGCGACAGCTCGCGCATCGTCACCGTTTCGTCCGGATGGCCCCGATTCCACGCCTGCACCGCGGCTCCCAGCCTGCCGCTAGGGTCCTTGCCTGCCGCCAACGTGATCGGCCCGCGCATAGTGTTCGGGCCGCCCGACAAGGGATCGGAGTAACAGGTATCGACGCCGGCGGCGATGGCCAGCAGGCTCAGCAAAACCCGCGTGAAATGCGACCAGCTTCCCATGTTCAAATTCGCTATCGCGATCGTGCTGCCGCGCGGCGATCGGTCCCGGCAAGAAGGCGATTGTAAACTCGCACGTAATCTTCCGCCATGCGACGAACCGTAAATCGTTTTTCGAAAACGCTGCGGATCGTAGTTCGGTCTAGTGTGCCGAGCCGTTGTGCCGCTCGGACTGCACTGTCCTCGTCGTCAACGATAAAGCCGGTGACGCCCTCGTCAACAACCTCCGGGACCGAGCCTCTGCGCATTGCCAAAACCGGAGTGCCGCACGCCATCGCCTCGATCATTGCCAAGCCAAAGGGCTCTCGCCACTGAATTGCGAAGATCAGACCGGCTGCATCGCCGAGAAATTGGCCTTTCTGTCCATCACTGATTTCACCGATATATTCCACGCCGGGCTGCGACAGCATTGGTTTGATCGTGGTTCTGAAATACTCCTCATCGATGCGGTCAACCTTGGCGGCGATCTTGAGCTTCATTCCTGCCTTGGCGGCGATGCGGATGGCGTGATCGATGCCCTTTTGAGGAGCGATCCGCCCGAGAAAGGCCAGATAGCCACCCGCTCCGCGACCGGGCGACAACAGGTTTTCCGGCATGCCGTGATAGATCGTATCTATGAAGTTTAAATGGGGGATGGGTTCGCGCTGTGAGTTTGAAACGGAGACGAGCGCCACCTCGGGAAAAGTATCGTAAACCCGCGGCAGCTCGGGACGTTCCTGGGTCATGTGCAATGTCGTCAAATATGGAACGCCGATCCGGCGCAGTACCGGATAGCTCAGATAATCGTTGTGCTGATGAATGATATCGAACTCGTGAGCACGCAGCGCGATTTTCTCGAGCATCACCACGTGAGGCGCGATGAGGTCCTTGATTGACGGATCGAGTCTCAGCGCCGTCGGCCAGACGGCATCCAGCCGGGCGGTCGTAATACTGTCCCCGCTTGCAAACAGCGTAACCTCATGTCCCATTGCCACAAGCTCATCGGTCAAGTAGCTGACAACGCGCTCCGTTCCGCCATAAAGTTTTGGCGGCACCGACTCAATGAGTGGCGAAACTTGAGCAATTCGCATGACTGGCGCTGTTAGTTGCGTTGTTCTGATATCCCAGATACCATCAGAAACCTGGGGCACGTGATGGTCGGAAGGCTTTATTTATTTCTTTGGCCAACATTTTGCGGCTGACAAATGTAGCGAGCTAAAGGAACCGCAAATGGGTGTCAAGGCTCGGCGTTGCCGGGTGCGTTCGAGTCGCACAAAGAAAACACGACCAAGCTGGGGACAGATCATTCTTAACGACGCTATGTCACGAGGGCTGGGAGATGTGGCCCGCAACTTGAGTTGCTTGTGTCGCGGCGTCTGCTTGCGGCGCGGCTCCTCTGTAACACCTCATGCGCACGGATAGTGAGCGGGACATGTTGCAAGAGGCAACCGCACAAGTAGAGCAATCCGACAGCCATCGCCTCGCTGCTCAGATCAAAAACCTGTTGAACGCCCCTTGGGGGTACATGGATGCAACCAGTAAGATTGCAGCTCATCAGGAACGTTTGTCACTCTTTCTCAGCGGCGCCGAAGACGACATCACCCCGGCCAATCTCGAAATCTGGCCATCATTGACCTGCACGGCTCGCTGCCATTCGTGTCCGTATATCCGAAACGGCGCAAGGCGGATTGCCGACAAGACCATTGACCACGATTATCTGATGCCCATTGAGCTGTGGCAGAGACTTGCAGGCGAATTCAGCGCGGCCGGCGGTCTCAGTGTTACCTTTACGGGCGGCGGCGAGCCAACCGTAAATCATGATCTGGTACGATTTGCTGCGATCGCGCGTCAATTTGGGCTGGAGTGGGGGTTATACACCAACGGCGCAAGCCTGACCCCCGCGATGATCGACGAACTGTTGTCTCACGATCCGACCTTTATTCGCGTCTCGATCAACAGCGGAAGTCCTGCCGCGCACCATGCGCTATACCGGCTTGGTGCGGACGCCTACGGTTACATCCAGACGATGGTCTCGCATATGCTCCGGCGGACGCGCTCCGGCGGTCCGAGCATCGGCCTCGGATACATCATGACGCATGCCGCGCCATCTGAGTTGACCGGAATTCGAGATTTTTGCGTCGATCTTGCAGCATCGTCGGGGCGGCCCGTCGACTATATCGCGATCCGACCGGCTCTGACCTATTACGACCGTTCGGGAATTCCCGTTCCGGTTCAGCCGCGAGCCCCTGACTTCGGCGATATTCCAAACCGTTCCCGTGAAATGCTGGCCGAGACTTGCGAGAGAATTGGCACGAAGTTGCAGATCAGCGACCGCGCATTTGAAGCCTTGGCAAATGCGCGCGAGATCTCCGTCTGTTCCGCCACTCAATGGGCGACAAGCAGCACGGAGCGAGGCGATCTCTATTTGTTGAGCGAGGCCAATGGCGGCACAAACAGAGAGCTCAAGCAGCTATGTTATGGCACGCTTGCCGATAGGATGAGCTTTGGCGACTTGTGGCGGAGCCCGCACCGTCGCAGACTATCACAAGAATTCTCGCGTGGAGTACGACGTCCTCCAGCCTGGCATAAACTGGCCGAGTTGAGTCTGGCGTTGGACTCTATTCGACGTTCCGTCGGTATTCTCAATCCTGTTACCGCTCGCCAAGTGAGCGCATTGCTTTCCACCAATCCTAAGCCGCCTCATTGGAAGTTTATTTAGAGCACAGGCGACGAGTGAACCGGTCTGCCGTTGCAAGCCGCAGTCGGCCTTGATTTCAATTGCTTTATGCCTTGCAAATGCTGGCAGAGATCACCGCAGAAATGGCTATTTTCGACCGATGCAGCCAGCTTTGCCTGCGGGTCGAGGCCTTCTCCGCGCTTGGCGGTTGAGGCGAGCAGCCCGCATTGAGCGAAAACGAAATCCAGGGTTACAACGTCGGCAGCGCAGGAGGAACGACAATGGAGCTGGGACTGAAGGGCAAGATCGCGCTGGTGACTGGATCGAGCCGCGGCATCGGCCGCGGCACCGCGCTGGCGCTGGCGGCCGAGGGCTGCGACGTGATGCTGACGGGGCGCGACGCCAAGGCGCTCGAGGAGGTCGCTGCGGAAATCCGCGGCATGGGCCGGCGTACAGCGGTCGCCGTACTGGATCTGCGCGCGGCGGACGGGCCGCAGATGCTGATCGCGGCGGTCAAGCGCGAGTTCGGCGGGCTCGATATTCTGTTCAACAATGCCGGCACCACCAGGCGCGGCGATTTCTTCGCACTGACCGACGCCGATTGGGAGGAAGGTTACGCGCTGAAATTCTTCGCCCACGTGCGGCTCACCCGTCTCGCCTGGCCGCTGCTCAAGGAGCGGCGCGGCGCGCTGATCGCGATGGGCGGCACCAGCGGGCGAAAGCCCCACGCCGATTTTACCATCGGCTCTTCGGTCAACGCCGCAGTCGCGGCCTTCACCAAGTGCATGGCCGATCGCGGCAAGGCCGACGGCGTGCGGGTCAACTGCATCCATCCGAGCCTGGTCGAAACCGAGCGGCAATGGCGGCGCATTCGCACCGAGATCGAGCGCACAGGATTGTCGGAAGAAAAAATCCGCGAAGAATTCTGCCGCGAGACCGGCATCATCCGGTATGGCAAGGTCGAGGACGTGGCCGACCTCGTTACCTTCATCGTGTCGTCGCGGGCCTCCTGGCTGCACGGCACGACCATCGACATCGACGGCGGCGAAATTCCGGTGTTGTGATTGAGTCATTCCGGGGCGCGCGCAGCGCGAGCCCGGAATCCATAATCACGAAGAGAGAGGATCTGGCAGGTGAGCGAACGAACTTCTGCGGTGGTGGGTATGGATTCCGGGCTCCTCGCTCCGCTCGGCCCCGGAATGACGAAACGCCCCGAAATGACACGCCCATGAACATGCTCTTCACCCCCGCGCGCATCGGACCGGTCGAAATCAAGAACCGTATCGTCATGCCGCCGATGACGACGCGGACGTCGGACGCGGAAGGTTTCGTCACCGACGACAGCATCGCCTACTACATGGCGCGGGTGCGCGGCGGCACCGGTCTCATCACTGTCGAGATGGCATCGCCGGAAAAATGCGGCCGGCATCGCCGCCACGAAATCGGCATCTACGACGATCGCTTCCTGCCCGGTCTCACGCGCCTCGTCGGTGAAATTCATCGCGGCGGCGCCAAGGCGTCGATCCAGCTCGGCCATGGCGGCGGCCACACCCGCACCGATATCTGTGGCGAGACGCCGATCGCGCCATCGGCGATCCCGCACCCGGTCTACGAAACCACGTTCGAAACCATCGTGCCGGAGGCGATGACCAAGGCGCGCATCGCCGAGACGATCGCGGCGCACGTCGCAGCCGGACTGCGGGCCAAGGCGGCCGGCTTCGATTGCGTCGAAATCCACGCCGCGCACGGTTATCTGATCTCGCAATTTCATGCGCCGTTCGAAAATCGCCGCACCGACGAGTATGGCGGCTCTCTCGAAAACCGCGCCCGCTTCGGCCTGGAGATTTTGCGCGCCGTGAAGGCGGTGCTGCCGGATGTGGGCGTCATCTACCGGCTCTCGGTCGAAGACTTTTTTCCCGGCGGTCTCACCTTCGAGGAAGGCCGCCAGATTGCAGTCTGGGCCGCGCTTGGCGGCGCGGACGCGCTGCATATTACCGCCGGACACTATCGCTCGTTGCCATCGGCACAAGTCGTGCTGCCGCCGATGAGCATGCCGGACGGGCCGTTTCTCGATTATGCCGCCGAAGTGAAAAAACAGGTCAATGTGCCGGTGATCGCCGTCGGCCGGCTCGGCGATCCAAAGCTCGCGGAAAACGCCATCTCGGGCGGCAAGGCCGATTTCATCGCGCTTGGCCGTACGCTGGTCGCCGATCCGCAATGGGCCACGAAGGTCGAGCGCGGCGAGCCGGTGCGCCGCTGCCTCGCCTGCAATACCTGCATCAACGAAATGCGCGGCGGCGCGCGCATCGGTTGCGTGGTCAATGGCGCAGCCGGCCGCGAGACCGTGTTCGCCGGCGCGAGACCGCCGCACGGCGAGCGCATCGCGGTGATTGGCGCCGGTCCGGCGGGCCTGACCTACGCGTCGCTCGTCGCCGATGACAACACCGTGACGGTGTTCGAGAGGGATACAGTTGCGGGCGGGTCGTTCCGCTACGCCGGCAAGGCGCCGCTGTTTCAGGAAGTGACGGCGAACGACGCGAGCTTCCGGCGTTACACCGCCGACATGGTGGCCGCTTGCGAACTGAAAAAAGTCACATTCCGGTTCGCGACAGACGTGAGTGCTTCGCCGCAGCAATTGGCCGAATTCGATCGCATCGTCATTGCATCCGGCGCCGCCTACCGCTTCGGCCTCGGGCCGCTCGTCACCCGGGCGCTCGACGGCGGCGTCTCGTGCCTGCCCGGCGTCGCACGGCTGTTCACGTCCGACAGGTTGCGCAACTGGTTTTACTACCGCGCGCGGCGCGGCAGCGGCGACGCCTTTACGCCGCTGGCCCGGCCGGGACAAAAGGTCACGGTCATCGGCGACGCCGCCCGCGCCGGCAAGAGCAAGCAAGCAATCTCAAGCGCATTCGAAGCGGCACTGCTCGACAAGGAGCGCAAATCGTAGCCTGATCCGCCCTATAGCTGGCATAGTTCTTGCGATATGATCACCGCCATGGCGTCAGTCACAAAAGTTCATCTCGACAACGTGAGCATGACGTTCGACACGCCGGCCGGCCCGTTCCAGGCGCTGGCGCCGGTGACGGTGTCAATTGCCGAAGGCCGCTTTGTCAGCCTGATCGGGCCCTCGGGCTGCGGCAAGAGCACGATCTTCAATATCGTTGCGGGTCTCCTGCAACCGACCGGCGGCCGCGTCATGCTCGACGGCGCAGATGCGACAGGCACCATCGGCCGTGTTGGCTACATGCTGCAGAAGGATATGCTGTTGCCGTGGCGCAAGGTGCTCGACAACGTCATCCTCGGCATGGAAATCCAGGGCCTGCCGCTGCGCGAAGCGCGCGGCCGCGCCCTGCCGCTGTTACGCCGTTACGGACTCGCCGGCTTCGAATACGCCTATCCGAATGCCCTGTCCGGCGGCATGCGCCAGCGCGCCGCGCTGTTGCGCACGCTGTTGTTCGACACCGACGTGATGCTGCTCGACGAGCCGTTCGGCGCACTCGACGCGCAGACCAAGTCGCACATGCAGGAATGGCTGCTGCAGCTGTGGGGCGACTTCGGCAAGACGGTGGTGTTCGTCACCCACGACGTTGAGGAGGCGATCTTTTTGTCCGATGAAGTCTATGTCATGGCGACGCGTCCGGGCCGCCTGGTTGAAACCATTCCGGTGCAGATCGCGCGGCCGCGCCAACGCAGCATCACGCTCACGCCCGAGTTCATCGGCATCAAGGAGCGCTGCATGCAGCTCCTGAACGACGCCCATAAGGCCGCACTCGACGAGGCCGCTTAACATGGCGCAACCGGCATGACGGCTCAGGACACATCCCGTACCGGGGCGGCGCTCGATCTCGCGCCGGCGAGGCCGGCGCATAAGGCTAGGACGTACCGCCGCCTGCCGAGCCAGCGCGACTGGCCGTTCTGGCTCATCATCGCCATACAGATCGGCATCCTGGCGGGCGGCATCGCGCTCTGGCAGGCGGCCGCGGTTTACGGCTGGATCGATGGCTTCTTCTGGTCGAAGCCGAGTGACGTCTATGCGACCCTGATCAAATTCTTCGCCGCCGGCGACGCCTGGACCGATATCGGCTTCACCTTCCAGTCGACCATCTACGGGTTTTTGCTCGGCACGGCATCAGGTTCATTGCTGGGGCTGTCGTTCTGGTGGTCGCGCAATTATGCGGCGGTCGTGCAGCCCTACATGATCTGTTTTCATTCGCTGCCGAAACTCGCCCTGGCGCCACTGGTCATTCTGGTGTTCGGAATCGGCCTCGCCTCCAAGGTCGCGATCGCCACGGCGCTGACCATCATCGTCTCGGCGCTGACGACCTATGCGGGCGTCAAAGCGCTCGACCCGGATCAGGAGCGGCTGTTTTACTCGCTCGGCGCCAGCCGCATGCAGGTGTTCCGCAAGCTCGTGGTGCCGTTTTGCCTGCCGTGGGTGATCTCGGTCCTGCGCGTCAATATCGGGCTGGCGCTGACCGGCGCCATCGTCGGCGAGTTCATTGCCGCGCAACACGGCCTCGGCCGTGCCATTCTGTACGCGGGGAGCACCTATGATATCGCGCTGGTCTGGGTCGTCGCACTGGTGCTCTCAACGCTCGCCGTCGTGATGTATGGTGCGGTTTCCTGGCTCGAGTACGTTCTGCGGAAAGGCATCAAACAATAGCCGCCATAAAACAGGGGTCGCGATGGCATCGTCATGCGCGATGAAGAGGTGAGGTCGTCATGAACATACCGACACTAAGCAGACGAAATTTGCTGGCCTCGACCGCGGCGGCCGGAGCGGCGCTGCTTGCCCGTCCCCACATCGCCCGTGCGGAGGCCAAGGAAGTCCTGATTGCCGAACCGGTGCATGGCACCGGCTATCTGCCGCTCTACATCGGCATGGCGAAGAACCTGTTTGAGGACGTGACGGTCAAGATCGTCACCATCGAAACCGGCGCCGGCCATGCCAACGCGGTGCTATCCGGGCAGGCTTTCGCCTTCATCGGCGGTCCGGAGCATTGCGCGTTCGCCAAAGTGAAAGGCGCCGAACTACGCGCCGTGGTCAACTGCGTCGACCGCGGCAATGTCTACTATTGCGCCGGCACAGGACACGAGCCGACCAACAGCGATTGGGCGAGCTATTTCAAAGGCAAGACGGTCGCCACCAGCGGCTACGGCGGCACGCCGAACTCGATCACACGCTATCTGCTGAAGAAGTGGAATCTCGACGCCACCAAGGATGTGACGCTGATCGAGACCGCCAACTCGGCCATCCTGCCGATCGTCCGCAACAAGCAGGCGCAGATCGGCTGCTCGACCGAGCCGTTCATCACCCAGGGCGTGCGCTCCAAGTCCTGGGGCGAGCCGTTCATCAACATTCCCAAGATGCTGGGGCCCTACGCCTATTCGACCTTCAACCTGCGTCTCGACTCAATCAAGAAAACCCCCGCGCTGGTGGAAGGCTTTGTTCACGGCATGATGAAATCGCTGAAGTTCGTCGATCAAAATCACGACGAGGCGGCGGAGCTTGCCAAGAAGCAGTTCCCCACCATGGCGATCGACGACCTCAAGGCCACGCTCAACCGCTCCTTCGCCGACGCGATGTGGAGCAAGGACGGCACCATCAGCCGCGCTTCATGGAATACGGCCAAGTCTGTGGTCATGAGCGCCGGCATTCTCAAGACCGACGTGAAATACGACGAGATCATCGACATGAGCTACGTCGACAAGTTCAAGGCCAGCCTTTGAGTGTCATTCCGGATTGCTGCGAAGCAGCAAGTCCGGAATCCCTACTCCCGGAGCTGGTGATTATGGATTCCGGGCTCCTTGCCCCGCTCGGCCCCGAAATGTCAGTACAGTAAAAACAGAACAGCAAAGGACTTAAGCACCATGTCGGAACCCATCTGGAACAAATTTCTCACCGAACGCGACAAGGCGGTGTTCGATACCTCCGGCTATGGCGCGCGCGGCGGCTTCGGCAAACGACCGGCGCTCTTGATCATCGACGTGAACTGGGCGTTCTGCGGCGATCGCCCCGAGCCGATCATCGAATCGATCAAGCGCTGGCGCAATTCCTGCGGCGAGGATGCCTGGACGGCGCTACCCTATATCCGCTCGCTGATCGACAAATGCCACGAGAAGGGCGTGCCGATCATGTACACGACCGGCGTGCGGCGCGAGGACAACTGGGACACCGGCTCGTGGGCCTGGAAGAATTCGCGCAACGAAGAGGACCGCGAGACCATCGTCACCAACCTTGAGGGCAACGAGATCGTGACGCCGATCGCGCCGTCGCCACAGGACATCGTGGTGCTCAAGCAAAAGCCGTCTGGCTTTTTCGGCACCAACATGGCGAGCTATCTCACGCTGCTCGGCTGCGACAGCCTGATTGTCACCGGCACCACCACGTCGGGCTGCGTGCGCGCCACCGTGCTCGATGCGTTTTCGCTCAATTATCGCATTGCACTGGCCGAGGAAGGCTGCTTCGACCGCTCGCAGGCGAGCCACGCCATCAACCTGTGCGATATGAATGCCAAATACGCCGACGTGGTGAAAACCTCGGAGGTGCTCACCTTCCTCGACACGCTGCCGAGCGGCATGTTCGACCTGCCGACGGGCAAGCCGGTGGCAGGGCGAGAGCCGAAGCGCGCTGCGAATTATTAAGCGCCGATGCGGCGCGCCTGCGAGGTCCGGCCGGCCGGCGCGTGGAACGAGGCGAGCGCGATCGACAGCATCGCGCTCGACGCGCATGAGCGGCATCGCCGGCGCATTGTGTTGACAGCGGAGCGCGGCACGCAGTTTCTGCTGGACCTGCCGCAGGCGGTCGCTTTGCGGGACGGCGACGGGCTGTTGCTCGACGACGGCGGTGTTGTGCGGGTTGCCGGCCGTCCCGAGCCGCTGTTGGAAATCCGCGCTGCGAGCGACGAACAGCTGGCGCGACTCGCCTGGCACATCGGCAATCGCCACATCGCGGTGCAGATCACCGGCAATGCGCTTCGCATTCGCCGCGACCACGTCATCGAGGCCATGCTGGTCGGGCTCGGCGCGCGCGTAACGCCGATCGAGGCGCCGTTTGTGCCGGAGGCCGGCGCGTATGCGCATCACGATCATGGCGACGGCCATGACTAATGAGCGGAGCGAAGGTCGAGTCGACATCCCGGCGCTGTTTCGCCTGATGGCATGGTTGTCGCCAGCGTATCCAGTCGGTGCATTTTCGTATTCGAGCGGCATCGAATGGGCCGTCGAGGCCGGCGACATCAAGGATGCGGCGACACTGCGCCAGTGGCTCGCCGGCATGATCGGCTCGGGCACCGGCTTCTGCGATGCCGTGATCTTCGTTCATGCGCATCGCGCCGTCGCGGCGAATGACGACGCGGCGCTGCGTGCGGCCGCAGAACTCGCCGCCGCGCTGGTGACATCGAAGGAGCGTCTCCTCGAAACCACCACGCAGGGCCGCGCTTTTCTGGAAGCCACGCGCGCGTCGTGGCCCTGCCCGGCGCTGGCACGGCTCGACGCCGTTTGGCCGGGAGCCGTGGCGCTGCCGGTTGCCGTCGGCGTCACCTGCGCGGGCCACGACATCGCCTGCGAACCGGCGCTGCACGCCTTCCTGCATGCGCTTGCGGCCAATTGGATCTCCGCAGGCGTGCGGCTCGTCCCGCTCGGTCAGACCGACGGCCAGCGTGTGCTTGCAGCGCTCGAAGGCGATATCGGTGCCTGCGCAGTGCGCGCGCTGGCTACTCCGCTCGACGAAATTGGCTCCTGTGCCGTCCGGGCCGACATCGCCGGCATGCGGCACGAAACACAGTACACACGGTTGTTCCGCTCTTAAGCGGCGCGGACAATCAGGCGCGCTTGTTCGCTACGCTGTCTTCCGCACGAGGTTTGTTGGCCGTATACGTAGCACGCAAGAACCGCGAGATCGTCAGGCCCTGCACAACGACCGTAAATACCACCACCGCGTAGGTCACCACCAAGAGCTCCGTGCGCCACGCACCGTCGGGCAGCGTCAGCGCCAGCGCGATCGAAACACCGCCACGCAAACCGGCCCAAGTGAGAACGGCCGCGTCGCGCGCCTTGTCGCGCCACTTTTCGCGGGTGAGGGCGAGCGGGACCGCGACGCTCACTAGGCGCGAGAGCACCGCGAGCGGAATGGCGAACAGGATCGGGACGAGCTGCATCGGCGCGACGACCAGTGCAAGGATTTGCAGACCGATCAATAGAAACAGCATCGTGTTCAAGAACTGGTCGAGCAGCGACCAGAAGCGGATCACGACGGTGCGGGAATCCGGCGCCATGCCGAAGCGCGGTGACGGCGACGCCATGCACAGCCCGGCGGTCACCACCGCAATCGGCCCCGACAGCGCAAATTCAGTGGCAAGGCGATAGCAGCCGAGCACGAGGGCCATCGAAATGAGGAGCTGCAGTCCCTCGTCGTCATGCACGCGGCGTATCAAAAGCGCCGCAAGCCAGCCGGCGGCAAAGCCGAGCAGGCCGCCGCCGGCGATCTCACGCAGCAGCGCAGTGAAGACCACGCCATGTCCCAGCGTAACGCTGCCGCCCTGAATGACGCCGAGCGCCAACAGAAACAGCACCACGCCGGCGCCGTCATTGAACAGGCTTTCGCCGACGATCGCAGCGCGTAAGCCCTGCGGCAGACTCACTTGCCGCAGCAGGTTTTCGATCACCACGGCGTCGGTCGGCGCCAGGATTGCGCCGAGCACGAAGCACCACGCCAGCGGGACGGCAAGCCCGGTGGCACCGAACAGCAGCCACATCCCGGCGCCGAGAATCAGCGTCGAGATGATGACGCTGGCCGTCGCCAACAACAGGATCACCCAGCCGCGCCGGCGCAGCTCCGCTACATCGACATGCAGGCTGCCGGCGTAGAGCAAAAGCGCGAGCACCCCGTCGAGAAAAAATGCGGCAGATCGGCCGCCGTCAGCGTGCCACGAAACCATCGCATGACGTGCAGATGAAAAACGTGGTCGCTTACGACCACAAGGGAGGACACAACGAGCGATCCGACCAGCATGCCGATGGCGGGCGGCAGCTTGATCCACAGGTGGTTGACGCTCCCGATGAGGACGGCGAGCGCCAGCACGATTGCGAACAGGTCGACCGGCTCGATCATCGGTATAGCCCCGCCACAGCATGGCGTCCGGCCGGCGCAAACACAACGCCGCTTTGCCGGTGAGCCACAGCCGATCTAAACTTACCTGCCGGATAGGAGTCACTGCATGTCCACGAGTCATGGCCCGTTACGCGTCGGTATCGGCGGCCCGGTCGGCTCCGGCAAGACTGCGCTGATGGACGCGCTATGCAAGACGCTGCGCGACCGTTACCAGATCGCCGCCATCACCAACGACATCTACACCAAGTGGGATGCCGAATATCTGGTGCGCTCGGGTGCGCTCGAGCCGGCGCGCATCACCGGCGTAGAGACCGGCGGCTGTCCCCACACCGCGATCCGCGAGGATGCCTCGGCCAACCTCGCCGCAATCGCCGACATGAACAAACGATTTCCAGGTCTCGATCTGGTGCTGATCGAATCCGGCGGCGACAATTTGGCGGCGACGTTTTCGCCGGAGCTTGCCGATCTGACGATTTACGTCATCGACGTCGCCGCCGGCGAAAAAATCCCGACCAAGGGTGGGCCGGGCATTACCCGCTCGGATCTGCTCGTGATCAATAAGGTCGATCTCGCGCCGCATGTGGGCGCGTCACTGGAGAACATGGAGCGAGAGTCAAAACGCATGCGCGGCGAACGGCCATTCGTCTTCACCAACCTGCGCATCGGCAAGGGCGTCGACGAGATAGCAGGATTCATCGAACAGAAGGGCGGCTTGGACGCAACATAGGGCGGCCCTTGTGGCCACCCATGGAGCAACCGGAGCACCCGGGAGGGGCGCTACGACCTCCCCGTTGCCTTCTGCGCCGCTGTCAGGTGCCCGTAACTCTGCACCGGCGCGCACATCAGGAAGCGGTAGCCTTCCTTGACGATGCGCTCCACATTGCCCTGCTCGACGTGCGGATGACCGACCACGACATGGTGTTTCTTGCAGGTGTCGACGATGCGCTTCATCCATTCCAGCACGGTCTTGTGCTCGTATTGCCGCGGATAGCCGAGCTCCTGCGACAAGTCGCCCTCGCCGATCAGGATGCAGCCGATGCCAGGCACGTTCTTGAGCATGTCGTCGAGATTCTCGACGCCGCGGGTATCCTCAATCTGCAGGACACAGAAGATTTCGCCCTGCGGATTGAGCGGCCACACGTCGGCCTTCTGGTAATAGTCCTGCTGGCTCAGGCCCCAGTAGCGCGCAGCCGTGGTCGGCCCGTCACCGCGGATACCGGGCGGATTGTGGTGCGCCGCACTCTTGAGCCGCGGGTAGCGGCAGGCGCCGACCGCGTTGGCGGCTTCCTCGACCGTCGAAATATGCGGAAACACCACACCGTAGCAGCCGATATCGAGGGCCTGCTTGGCCTGCCATTGCGCCATCTCGACGCCGTTCACCGGAATGCGGACCATCGGCGTGACGCCCGGCACCACCGATGCGGCCTTGGCGATCTGCGCGCGGTTGAGCATGTATTGCAGGCAATCCCGCAGCCGGCCGCTGTCCCACGGATTGTGTTCCATCTCGAACACGCAGCCGTCGAATTTCGATTGGCTCATGGCGACGGCGGAGTCGACATGAGCCGGTGCAAAACACGTCAGCGCATGCTGGCCCGCTTCGAGCGAGCGAATAACGCCGTTGAGCCGCGGTAATTCAGCCATCCCCTGGTCTCCCAATTCGATAATTTCCACCCTACCAGATTATCGCCCCGGTTTGACAATCGTGCGCAGCCTCGTAGCATCCGGCCGAACCCAAAACCACAGCGAAGAGCGCCATGATTATCGATTGCCACGGCCACTACACCACCGAACCGAAGGACCTGCACCGCTTCCGCAAGGAACAGACCGCCGCGGCCAATGCCAAGGACAAGACTGCGATGCCCTCGCGCGCCGCGCTGAAAATGTCGGACGACGAGATTCGCGAGTCGATCGAGGCGAACCAGCTCAAGCTGCAGCGCGACCGCGGCACCGACCTCACCATCTTCTCGCCCCGCGCCTCGGGCATGGGCCATCACATCGGCGACGAGAGCGTGTCGGTCGAATGGTCGCAGATCTGCAACGACCTGATCGCGCGTGTGGTCTCGCTGTACCCGCAGAACTTCATCGGCGTGTGCCAATTGCCGCAATCGCCCGGCGTCGATCCGAAGAACTCCGCCGCCGAGCTCGAACGCTGCGTCAAAATGGGCTTTGTCGGCTGCAACCTCAATCCCGATCCGTCCGGCGGCTATTTCAACTCGCCGCCGATGACCGACAAATCGTGGTTTCCGCTGTACGAGAAGATGATCGAGCTCGACGTGCCGTGCATGATTCACGTCTCCGGCTGCTGCAATCCGGCGATGCACACCACCGGCTCGTATTATCTCAATGCCGACACCATGGTGTTCATGCAGGTCATCCTGTCCGACCTGTTCAAGACTTTCCCCAAGCTTAAATTCATCATCCCGCACGGCGGCGGCGCGGTGCCGTTCCACTGGGGCCGCTTCCGCGGCATCGCACTCAATAACGGCAAGCCGGAGCTTGCCGAGATCATGGGCAACAATATCTTCTTCGACACCTGCGTCTATCACCAGCCGGGCATCGACCTGCTCACCAAAGTGGTACCGATCGACAACATTCTGTTTGCGTCCGAAATGGTCGGCGCGGTGAAGGGCAACGATCCGAAGACCGGCTTCGGCTTTGACGACACCAAGCGCTACGTCGACAAAGCGCCGATCAGCGACGCCGACCGCAAGAAGATATTCGAAAGCAATATCCTGCGCGTCTATCCGCGCCTGAAGACCAAGGTGCCGGCAGCGGCCTAGCGCCGGCCGCGCGCACGAGAACGACGTTGGCGAGAGCGCGCAAGCAAAAGCCGGCAAGGCAGCCCAAACCTCACGTCGTGCGCATCGGCCTGCGCGAGATCGAAACCCGCGGTCTCGCGCCGGCCTTTTGGACCGATCTCTATCATCGCTCGATGACGGTCCATTGGCCGGCCTTTTTCGGCTTCGCCGCGCTGATTTTCATTGTCCTGAACGCCGTATTCGCCTTCCTCTACTGGCTTGGTGGTAACCCGATCGCCAACGTTTCTCCCGATCTGCCGCTGCCGTTCAGCCTGTTCTATTTCTCGATCGAGACGCTGGCGACTGTCGGCTACGGCGACATGCACCCGCAGACCAACTACGGGCATTTAATCGCCACGGTCGAAATCTTTACCGGCATGTCGTTCCTCGCGGTGATGACCGGACTGATCTTCGCCCGCTTCTCGCGACCGCGCGCTCGTTTCGTGTTTGCCCGTTATCCGGTGGTCACCACTCACAACGGACAACAGACGCTGATGATCCGCGTCGCCTACGCGCGGCACAATACGATTTCACAGGCAACGGCGCGGCTGTGGCTGTTCCGCCTCGAAGTCACCAAGGAGCGTGAAGAGTTCCGCCGCTACTACGAACTGAGACTGGAACGGCGCGAGCATCCGATGTTCTCGCTGGGCTGGACCTTGCTGCATGTCATCGACAAGGCGAGCCCGTTCCATGGCATGACCGCCGAGCAGTTTGCCGACTCCGAAGGCGCGCTGATCCTCAATCTTGGCGGCGTCGACGACAGTTCCGCGCAGCGGCTTTATGCACGGCAAATTTATGCCCGCGAGGATATCCGCTGGGACCATCGCTATGCCGACATCACCGGAGTTTCGGACGACGGCCGGCTCGTCATCGATTACAGCCGCTTCCACGACGTGACGCCGGAGCGTACGTAGACAGAGCGAACGCAGGTTTGCGTAAACTCAGCCGGCGCGGCTGGCGCCCGATTGGTTGGCGCGGCCTATCCAGTTACCGAGCGCTTTTACAACCGGATTTGGGCGCGTCTTTTTGAAATCTATCGCGATGACGTGTCCGACCGGGGCAGCGACCTGGTCGCGGCGGCGACGCGTGAGACGCGCATCGGGTTTGGTCTTCGTTCGGATTGCCCTTTTGACCGCGCCCAGCGCGATCGGACCGACATGACTGAGAAACACCTTCTCATGCGCGCGTGTCAGTGCCTTGATGGCTTGCGGCAATGGCAGCCATTTCACCTCTTTCACATCGTCCGCCAAGGCGTGGACGGGCCGGCCGCTCGCCCGCATCAGCCAGAACTGAACGATTTTGAGCCTGGCCTCGACCACATACGACATCGAGCCCAGAAACTGGTGCACGGAGACGTCGTAACCGGTTTCCTCGGCGACTTCGCGCACGGCGGCATCGCGCGCGTGCTCACGCGGAAACAGCTTGCCTTTAGGGAGGACCCACGCCTTCTCGTGCCGCAACCGCACGACAGCGATGCGGGGTCTGGTCATGCCGCGTAAGACGACGCCGCCCGCCGCCAGAATCGGCACGCGGCCCTTCGCCGAATCAGTCATGCCGACTCTATGCCGGACGCCCCGGCGCGGAGCAAGCTCGCAATGCGGCAACGGCAAGACGCTGGAGGCCTGCGATCAATGCGCCGGCAGGAAATACTCGGCGACGCGGCCGCGGACCACCTCCGGCGCCGCGTAGGCTTCGTCCAGCAGCGCCTGGATTTGTCCACCGTCGAGCGGATCGATGGTCATCTGCGCCTTGCTGGCTTCGGCGACAAAATCCGGGTCCGTCATCGTCGCATCGAACGCCTTGCGCAGCGCGGCAAGACGGTCGGCAGGAATGCCGGGCGGCGCGACGAATGGCCGACCGAATTCGCCGGGCAGCGCCGCAAGGCGGAAGAAGGTCTTGTCCTCCGGCTTCGACAACAGGTCGAGAGCGAGCGGCACGGTCGCCGGCAAATCCTTGTCTTTCACCAACCCCATCTGCAGGATGACGTTGAGGTCGTTGTCGGCGATCCAGGAAGCAGATGTGGATTGCAACGTCTGCCAAGCGAGCCCGCAGATGCCCTGCACCTCGCCTTTCTCCAACGCCAGCCGCATTTCCGAGGTCGAATAGCCCGAAATGACCTTGAATTTGGTGCCGAACAGGGCGTTGAGGATGCGCGGAAAAATGGCGGGCGTCGAGTTGCGTCCGGTCGAACTGACCAGCACCTCCTGTTTCCTGGCGTCGTCCAACGTCTTGATCCGAGCGGTCTTCCAGGTGACGCACACGGCCTGCTGCTTGCCGATGCTGCCGATCCAATTCAACTTCCGTGGATCGAACTGCGCGTCGCGATCGCCGTAAAGCGGCATCAAGGCGATGGTATTAAAGGTTGCGGCGATCTCCGAGCCATCGCGTGGCGCGGTGTGGAACATTGTGTTCATATTGGCGAGGCCGCCCGCGCCGGGCTGGTTCTTGACCACGATCGCGGGATGGCCGGGAATGTGCTTCGCGTAATAGGGCGCGAACAGGCGCGCATAGAGATCGAAGCCGCCGCCGGCCCCGGAGCCGACGATGAGCGTCAGCGGCGTGCGGCTGTAAAAATCCGCCACCGTTTGGGCGTCGGCGGGCAAGGCAGAAGCCATCGCGCCGAGCGCTGCGCCGGCAAGCCACGCTCCCCAACGCCTGTGCGTAGCTTGCAAGCGCATCTTTGCGGCTCCGTCAGCTCACGCTGATCACGATCTTGCCGAAATGCTTGTTGGTGCGCATCTCGCTGAGGGCCTCGGCGATATCGGCGAGCTTGTAGGTCTTGTAAATGGGCAAGCTCAACTTGCCGCTCTCCACCGCCGGCCACAAATCGGCACGCATCAGCCGTACGATCTCGCGCACTTCGTCAGGTGTGCGGGTGCGGAAGGTCACACCGATATAGTCGATACGCTTGAGCGCGTGCTTGTCGAAATCGAACTCTCCCTTGGTGCCGCCGAGCCGCCCGACATTGACGATGCGGCCGAGAATCTTTGCGGCTTCGAGGTTGCCGTTGGCGACCGGAGCCGAAACCATGTCGACGATCAGGTCGACTCCCTTGCCGCCGGTGGCTTTTTTGACGTCCTCCGGCCAGTCCGGCTTGCTAGTGTCGATCGCGACGTCGCAACCGCACTCCTTGAGCCGCGCGCGGCGGGCCGCATTGGTCGACGAGCCCATGACCAGCGACGCGCCCATCAGCTTGCCGATCTGCATGCCCATCAGCCCGACGCCGGAGCTCGCGCCCTGGATAAGCAGCGTTTCGCCACGCTTGAGCCGGCCGGCCGTTACCACCGCGTTGTGCATGGTCTGTAGCGCTACCGGGAAGCAGGCAGCCTGCTCGTAGGTCATGTTATTGCCCGGGATGCGGTGCGCGCGCCCGGCATCCGTCACCGCATATTCGGCGAAGCCGCCCGGCGCTGACGCCATGACGCGATCGCCGGGCTTGAAATCCTTCACATCGGCGCCAACCGCCTCGACCTCGCCGGAGCATTCAAGCCCGATGCGCGCGCCAACGCCGCCGACGCTGCCGTGCTGAACGCCCGAGGCGACCAGGAGATCGGCGCGGTTGAGGCTCGATGCTCGGACCTTGATCAGAATCTCGTTTGGCGCCGGGACCGGCTTCGGTAGGTCGCGGACTTCGATGCCTTTCTCACCGAGTGCTGCAGCTTTCATAAAACCCTCCTTACTTGATCATCTCGTTCGCCTTGCGCGCGATCGCGGGCGAAGTCGTTTGATAAATATCGTCGATCAGGTGCTCGATCTGTTCGCCGGAGACCGGCTTGACCTCAAGCTTCATTTTGGCGGCATCGGCAAGATAATCCTTATCGGCCATCGTTGCGTCGAAGGCCTTGCGCAATTCAGCGACGCGCTCCTGCGCCACGCCGGGCGGAAGCGCAAATGGCCGGCCCATGACCTGACGGCTGAAAATCAGCCTGACAATCGCGCGCTGCTCATCGGTCTTGGCGAGATCGGTCACTAGCGGGACGTCAGGCAGATCCGGGTGCTTGGCGAGCGAGAACTGCATCAAGAAATTGACCTTCTTGTCGTCGATCCAGTCGCGCCGCGCCGCCTTGACCGTTGACCATGGGATGCCACAGCGACCCTTCACCTCGCCGCGCTCCATGGCGAGGTTGATTTCGTTGCCGCCCGGATAGCCGCGCACGATCTTGAACTTGGCGCCGAACATGCGGTCAAGCAGCGCCGGAAACTGATAGGTGTCGTCGCCGATTCCGCCGGAGGCGCCGACGGTCACCTCCCTTTTCAGGGCTTCCTGAAAGGTCGCCACGCCGGATGTGTGCCACGTGACACAGACGCTGACCTCGTCGTTACCGCTGCCGATGAAAGCGAACTTGGTGCCGTCATACTGCGCAGCGGTGTTGCCGAGCAGCGGCTCGAATGCCGTGGCGCGGCTGACCGCACCGATAACGGTGCCGTCGCGTGGCGCGGCGCTGGCGAGCCAATTGGCCAGCCGCAGTCCACTGGCGCCCACCATGTTCTTCGGCACAATCGTGGGATTGCCTGAAATGTATTTGCCCATGTGCCGAGCGAGAAGCCGCGCATAAAGATCGTAACCACCGCCGACGCTGGAATTGATATCGAGTTCGATCTGTTTGCCTTGATAGAATGGCGGCGAGCTCTGCGCCGATGCGGCACAAGGCAACAGTAGAGCAAGCACCACGGCTGTCATCGTGCGCGTTACGAGGCTCATCGTCACCGGCTCACTGTGGCTGAAATTTTGCTGTCTTGAGAAGCTTGGCACTGCGGTCGAGATCGGCATGCAGGAACTGTACAAACGCCTCGGGTGTTTCGGCGGCCGGTTCGATGCCGAGCGCGTCGAGACGGCCGTCGGCGGCAAGCGACTTCACCGCGTCGTTGACCCAGCCGTTGAGGGTGCGCACCAAATCCGCCGGCATGCCCGGCGGTCCCCACAGCGCCCACCAGGCGCCGAAATCGAGCTGCGGCAGGCCAAGCTCCGCCATGGCCGGGACGTCGGGCGCGAGCTTGCTGCGTTTGTTGCCGGTCACCGCGACGGCGCGCACCAAGCCGCCCTTCACCATCGGCAGCAGCGAAATGATCGCTTCGATCATCATCGGCACATGGCCGCCGGCGACGTCATTGGCGGCCGGTGCGGTGCCGCGATAGACGACGATCGGAACGTTCAGGCCGTTGTATTGATTGAACGCAACCTCGGCAAGATGGCCGGGGGCGCCGAGCTGTGCGGTGGCGAACGACCACGCATCGGGTTTCGCTCTGACCGCGGCGACAATCTCCTTGACGGTTTTTTCCGGCCGGCTCTTGGCGATGATGTGGATGAGCGGGGCCTGCCCGGCGAGCGCTATCGGCGTGAAGCCGGTCAGCGGATCATATGGCACGTCGCGCAGAACGAGCCGCGCCACATTGTGCGTCGAGGCGTGAAACAACAGCGTGTAGCCGTCGGGAGCAGCGCGATGGACGTCGAGGCCGCCGATCGTGCTGTTGCCACCGGTGCGGTTCTCGACCACGAACTGAACGTGCCGCTGCGCTTCGATCTTGGCGGCAATCAGCCGCCCGAACGTATCCACACCGCCGCCCGGCGACACCGGCACGATGATGCGGATCGGACGGTTCGGATAACCCGACTGTGCGCGCGCGGCGCGCGGCGCCAGGAGCGTCCCGGTCGCCAGCATGGCGGCGATGGCTTCACGGCGGTTCATCGGCAGGTTCCCCTCGTGCCCCATCCCTATACCATTGCGGCAAGGGGCAATGCAGATATAGTTGCCGCAGTCATTTCCGTGCGGCGAGGTGCACCATGGCGGCGTCCGATACGATTCCCACCATCGATCTCGCGCCACTGCGTGGCGACAGCGTGCGCGAAAAGCGCGAGGTGGCGAAAGCGATTGACGCGGCCTGTATGGATACCGGATTTTTCCTGGTCACCGGGCACGGCGTGGCCGCCGATTTGATCCAGTCCACACGACGGCGCGCCATCGAGTTCTTCGCATTGCCCGAGGCGGAGAAAATGAAAGCCCAGCGGCCGCCCGCAAAGATCAGCCGCGGCTACAATTGGCTCGGCGACCGCTCGGTGGCCTATTCGATGGGCCAGGTGGCGCCGCCGGATATTCAGGAAGCGTTCGCATTTGGTCCCGAAGGCGCCGAGGCGCTGGCCGCAAAGGTCGACAAAACCAGTGCGCAGATGTACGCGCCCAATATCTGGCCGGAAAAGCCGGATGGTTTCAAGACGACCATGCTGGCCTACCGCGAGGCGATGTCCGGCGTCGCATCCGACGTGTTGCGCGCCATGGCGCTCGCGCTCGATACCGACGAGAGCTATTTCGCCGACAAGTTCGACCGCCAGGCGAGCGTGGTGCGCATCATTCGCTATCCGGCGGTGCGGCAGCAGCCGTTGCCTGGACAGCTTCGCGCCGGCGCTCACACCGATTACGGCTGCATCACCTTTGTGCGCGGCGACGACACGCCGGGCGGGCTGCAGGTCAAACACCGCAACGGCGGCTGGATCGACGTCCACATTCCGCCAAACGACTTCGTCTGCAATATCGGCGATCTGATGATGCGTTGGTCGAACGACCGCTGGGTTTCGACCCTGCACCGCGTCGCCGTGCCGCCGCCGGAGGCAGCGCCGAGCGACCGCATTTCGCTGGTGTTCTTCCAGTATCCCAATCCGGACACACTCATTCGCTGCTTTGAGAGCTGCGCCGGAGCGGGCGAAAAATATCCGCCGGTGACGGTGGCGGATCACTACCTGGGTAAGCTGATGAAGGCCGCCCATAGCCGGCTTGACGCCACGGCCGAAGTTGCGGTGAAGGACCAGCCGCACGCAGCGCAGCCTGCGCACTGACGGCGCAACGCTTGCCACCTCCTAATTCAGGCCCGCACGCCTGAACCCTTCGACATAGTGCTCCCGCTCGGCATCGTGCTGGATCGGCATGTGCTCGGCGATCCAGGCTAGCGAAACGTTGGGCTGAACGCGGCGGAGCTCCTGCAACGCGGCGGCGGCGATTTCGCTCCGTCCGGACATGCCCGCCGCGGCGGTCAGCACGCGGTGAGCGCCAACGAAATCGGCGCGCCGTCGTATGGCTTCTCGCGCCAGCCGCATCGCCTCATCGTAGTTGCGGCCGACGAACTGCGTATAGGAGGCGATGCCGCAATACACAGCCGAAAGCGGGTCATGCGGACTGAGCCGGAGCGCCCGCTGCACCGCCAGTTCGCCTTCTTGCCAGCGTCCACAATACGACAACGCCAGCCCATAATAGCCCTGTGCCAGCGAAAAATTCGGATTAAGCCGCAGCGCCGCATCGAACTCGGCGAGCGAGTCGTCGAATCGCCGCGCAATCATGTAGACGCCACCCAGCGCGAAATGCGCCCAGGCGTCCTCGCCATCGGCGAGGATCGCGGCGGATGCCGCGCTCTCGGCGAGCGGCGCCACTTTCGCCATGTCGGCCCAGCCCATGTGGGCGCTGAAAATGTAGCTCGCGGCCAACAGTCCGAGCGCTTGGCCGTAATTCGGATCAAGCGCCGTTGCCTTCTCAAGCAATGCCTGCGCGACGACATTATCCTGGCGTGTCACCCGCCAGTAGTGCGACAGTGCACGCATCACCAGGTCCCACGCGTCCATGCTGTCCGGCGCCTTGCGCCGGGCGCGAAAATTCTCGGCAGCGTAAAGTTGCGGCTCGATGGCGGCGACAATGGCCTCGGTGATCTCGTCCTGCACCGCAAATACGTCGGCAAGGTCGCGATCGTAGCGCTCAGCCCAAATATGTCCGCCGCTGGCGACGTCGTTGAGCTGCGCCGTGATGCGCACGCGGTTGCCGCCCTTGCGCACGCTGCCTTCCATCACATAGCGGACGCCGAGTTCATCGGCGATCTGCTTCAGATGCACGGAGCGGCCTTTATAGATAAAGGACGAGTTGCGCGCGATCACGAAAAACCAGCGCAGTTTCGACAACGCTGTGATGATGTCCTCGGTGATGCCGTCCGAGAAATAGTCCTGAGCCGGGTCGTCCGTCATGTTCACGAACGGCAAAACGGCAATGGCGGGACGATCGGGCAGCGGCAGTACGAGCGTCTGCTCTGGGGCGGGAGCTGGCGACAAGTCACCATCCTGGACCGCCTTGACCTCTCCGATGAAGCGCAGCCCTTTGCGCGCCACGGTGCGGATCAGGCGTTGCCCCTCGCCGCTGTCGCCGACGGCCCTACGGGCTGCGTTGATGCGGCTGGTCAGGCTCGAATCCGAAACGATACGGCCACCCCAGACCGAGGCGATCAGATCGTCCTTGCTGACGACGCGATCGCGATTCTCGATCAAATAAATCAAAAGATCGAACACCTGGGGCTCAACGGCGACCGTTTCGCCGTCGCGCCGCAGCTCGCGCCGCTCCTTATCAAGGATATGCCCCGCAAACAGATATTGCACCGCATCGCCCCCGCTTCGGCCCGCGACAAGCCATTCTCAAGGGTTAAACACGCCCATCTCAGGAACAAATCAAGGTCTCGGCAAAGTCTTTTCGTCGCGTTGAGCGGCAGGCTGGAGGCTTCTTGATCGCGGCGACATCGCGAATCGGAGGAGCCATGACACACCTTCACGTCATCACCGAAGACGCGCCCCGCAGCAGCGGTCACCTGGTCGCTCGAACCATAGCGTTCTTGTACGGGCTGATCGCCTATGCGGTGTTTCTCGCCTCCTTTCTCTACGCCATCGGCTTCGTCGAAGGCATGATCGTGCCAACGACCATTGATGCCGGGATCACCGCGCCGACCCTGACAGCCGTCATCATCAACTTGGCGTTGCTGTCGGTGTTCGCCCTGCAGCACAGCATCATGGCGCGCAAGCAGTTCAAGCGATGGTGGACGCAATTCGTGCCGGCGTCGGTCGAGCGCGCCACTTATGTACTGCTGGCGAGCCTGGCGCTGGCGCTTTTGTTGTGGCAGTGGCGCCCGATGCCGGCCGTGATTTGGCACGTGACCGAGCCTCGCGCCGCGACGGCTATCACGGCACTATCGTTCCTCGGCTGGCTGATCGTGCTCACTTCGACATTCCTGATCAACCATTTCGAACTGTTCGGCCTGCACCAGGTTGCCAACAACCTTAGTGGCCGGCCAATGCCGGCGCCGCGGTTTCGGGAGCCGCTCTACTACCGTTTCGTGCGGCATCCGATCTATCTCGGTTTCATCATTGCCTTCTGGGCAGCGCCGACCATGACGGCCGGCCACTTACTGTTCGCGGCCGTGACCACCGCCTACATCGTGGTCGGCATTCAGCTCGAAGAGCGCGACATGATCGAACTGTTCGGCGATCAATACCGCGCCTACAAAGGCCGCGTCGCGATGCTGGTACCGTGGCGTAAATCAACCTGACCCTTCAGCGCGCTCCTTAACAATCGGCGCCGGCTCACGCTGGCGCCGATTGTTTTTCCGCGGCGAGGCGGGCCGCGCGACTTGCAACGCTTCGCGTGCGGTGTGCTATTGTGCCCGCACACGAGAGACAAGAACGCAATGACATTCGGCCCATTGGCGACGACCAGCGTCGGCAGCTTTCCCCGCCCGACCTGGCTCGCGCACACAAAACGCAACCAGCTCACTTACCGGCTCGACGGCGACGAACTCAAGGAAGCCATGGACGATGCCATGGAGCTGGTCATTCGCGAGCAAGAAGAGCTTGGCCTCGATATTCTGACCGACGGCGAAATGCGGCGCACGACTTTCGTGTTCCACATCGCCGGCCGCTGGGACGGCATCGACATCGAACGACAGGTCAACAAGCAGATTTATCGCAACCGCGAAGCCAACCGCATGGTGCCGCGCATCGTCGGCAAGATCGTGCGCAATAAGGCATCAGCAGTCGACGATCTCCGCACCGCCAAAACCCACACCGCCCGCCCCATCAAGATGGCGGTGCCCGGGCCGATGACCGTGATCGACAGCTCGGCCAACGAATTCTATCAGGACGAAGAGGAACTCGCCTTCGACGTTGCAACTGCGCTCAATGGTGAATTGCGCGACCTGCAAGCCGCCGGCGCCGACGTGCTGCAGCTCGATGAACCGGCAATGACGCGCTACCACGACAAGGTCCGCGCCTACGGCGCGAAGGCGCTCGATCGCTGCCTCGAAGGCATCACGGTGCCGACAATCGTGCATCTTTGCTACGGCTATCCGGGCGGCGGCAGCCTGCAGCACCAATACCACTACGAAGGCGTGTTGCCGGCGCTGATGCAGACGCGCATCTGCGGCTTCCACGTCGAATTCGGCCGCAGCACGTTCGATCCCAAAGTGTTGCGGCTGTGCGGCGACCGCATTGTCATGTTCGGCTGCATCGATCCGGGCGACTCACCGGTGCCGGCCATCGCCGCCGTCGAACGCCGCATCGGCGAACTACTCGACGTCGTCGATCCGAAACAGGTCTGGCTCGCGCCCGACTGCGGGCTGATGACCATCAGCCGGGCGATGGCGCACGATAAGCTCGCCGTCATGGTCGAGGCGGCACACCGGCTGCGCGCCAAGCTGTAACGCCGCCGGCGGGGAACAGCATCCTTTCCCACTACGCGCACGCGCGTCCTTCTGTTACGATAGGGCATGAACCAAGCCGTCCGCCCACAGACGATCGGCGCCTCGGCCTGCCCGCACGACTGCCCATCGACGTGCGCGCTCGAGATCGAGGTGTTCGACAAACATACCATTGGGCGGGTCCGCGGCGCGGCGGAGAACGCCTACACGGCCGGCGTGGTTTGCGCCAAGGTCGCGCGCTATGCCGAGCGTGTGCATCATCCCGACCGGCTGCTGCATCCCTTGCGGCGAGTCGGCCCGAAGGGTTCAGGCGAATTCGCACCGATCTCCTGGAATGACGCGCTCGATCTGGTCGCCGAGCAATTTATCCGCGCCGAGCAGGCGCACGGCTCGGAAGCGGTGTGGCCTTATTACTATGCCGGCACCATGGGCCATTTGATGCGCGACGGCATCAATCGCCTGCGCCATGCCAAGAAATATTCCGGCTTCTTCTCCACCATCTGCGTCAACCCGGCCTGGACGGGTTACATCGCCGGCACCGGCAAGCTCGCCGGCGCCGATCCGCGCGAGATGGCGAAATCCGATCTGGTGGTGATCTGGGGCACCAACGCGGTCAACACCCAGGTCAACGTGATGACGCACGCCACCCGCGCCCGCAAGACGCGCGGCGCCAAGATCGTCGTCGTCGATGTCTACATGAATCCCACCATGGAAGCGGCCGATCTGCCGGTGCTGATCCGGCCCGGCACCGACGGCGCGCTGGCCTGCGCGGTGATGCACTGCTTGTTCCGCGACGGCAAAGCCGACTGGGACTATCTCGAACGCTACACCGACGCGCCGCGCGAGCTCGAAGCGCATTTGCGCACGCGCGATCCGCAATGGGCGTCGCGCATCACCGGATGTCCCGTCGAGACGATCGAGGAATTCGCCCGCCTCGCCGGCGCCAACAAACGCGCCTATTTCCGCCTCGGCTACGGCTTTTCCCGCTCGCGCAACGGCGCCTTCAACATGCACGCGGCGAGCTGCATTCCGGCGGTCACCGGCGCCTGGCAGTACGAAGGCGGCGGCGCCTTTCATAACAACGGCGACGTCTTCCACCTCAACAAGACTTTGATCGAAGGCGCCGACCTGCGCGATCGAAATATTCGCATGCTCGACCAGTCGCGCATCGGCCCGGTGCTCACCGGCGACCCGGAAGCGCTGCAAGGCGGCGGCCCGGTCACCGCGCTCCTTATTCAGAACACCAATCCGGTAACGGTTGCGCCCGACCAGGAGGTGGTCAAGCGCGGCTTCGCGCGCGACGATCTGTTTGTGTGCGTGCACGAGCAGTTCATGACCGACACCGCGAAGGTAGCGGACGTCGTATTGCCCGCCACCATGTTCGTCGAGCACGACGACTTTTATACCGCCGGTGGGAGCCAATACATTCTGCTCGGACCGAAGCTGATCGAACCGCCCGGCGAATGCCGCTCCAATCATGACGTGATCTGCGGCCTGGCGAAGCGGCTCGGAGTCACCCATCCGAGCTTCGATAGGACGCCACGCGAACTGATCGATCGCACGCTGCAGGATTCCGACTGGGGCACGCTGGCCCAGATCGAGAAAAGCCGCTGGATCGATTGCCAGCCGGACTTTGCCACCGCGCATTTTCTCAACGGCTTCGCCTACCCGGACAAAAAATTCCGCTTCAAACCGGATTGGCCGAAGGTGCCGTTCGGGCGCTGGCACCGCGTTGTTCCGTCGAAGCCGATTCCGGAATTTCCCGATCATTGGGAGGTGATTGAGGAGGCCGACGCAGAGCATCCGTTTCGCCTTGCCACGTCGCCGTCGCGCGGCTTTCTCAATTCGACGTTCACCGAGACGCCGAGTTCGCTCTCGCGCGAGCTCAGGCCGACCGTGATGATCCATCCGGACGACGCCACACCGCTTGGCATCGCCGACGGCGATCTTGCCACTCTCGGCAATGCGCGCGGCCAGGTGCGCATCCATGCCAAGCTGTATGACGGTGTACGCCGTGGCGTACTGATCGCCGAATCAATCTGGCCCAATTCCGCCTATGCGGACGGCCGCGGCATCAATACGCTGACCGGTTCCGACGCGGTCGCACCATTCGGCGGCGCGGCGTTTCACGACAACAGCGTGTGGGTGAGGAAAGCCTGATCACCCACAGCTCCTAAACTTGTAGCCCGCATGAGCGAAGCGACATGCGGGACAATACCTCAGCAAAATCCCGGATTTTGCTTCGCTCATCCGGGCTACGGGAATTTCAATGCCAGCGAGCTTTCGTCAGATCATCAACAAAGCCGTCGCCGAAAAGCGCTTCCTGGTCGTGCCTGGGGCTCACGATGCGCTCAGCGCCCGGCTCATCCAGCAGATCGGCTTCGAGACCTACTTCATCGGCGGCTTTCCGGCGGTCGGCGCGCGCTATGGCGTACCTGACGTCGGGCTAAAAGGGTTTGGCGAAATCTCGGCCTGCGTGCGCGACATCATGATGGCATGCGACCTGCCCGTCTTCGTCGATGGCGACGACGGCTACGGCGACGTGAAGAACGTCGTGCACACGGTGCAGACTTACGAGCGCATGGGCGTCTCCGCCATCCTGATCGAAGACCAGCAATGGCCGAAGCGCTGCGGCCACATGGTCGGCAAGAAAGTCGTGCCCACCGAACTCGCCGTGGCCAAAATTAAAGCGGCCTGCGGAGAACGCATCAATCCCGAGACCTGGATCCTCGCGCGCACCGACGCGCGTGCCGTCTACGATCTCGACGAGGCCATGCGCCGCGCCGAACAATTCATCCGCGCCGGCGCCGACGGTATTTTCATCGAGGCGCCGCGCTCGATCGACGAACTCAAGCGCATCGGCAAAGAATTCGACGTGCCGCAAATCTGCAACCCGCTGATGGGCGGCCACACGCCCATTCTATCGATGGAGGAATTAGGCGAGCTCGGCTTTCACTGCGCGGTGCTCGGCCTCGACACCGTGATGCACGCCGCCAAGGCGATCGAGACCGTGCTGCTCGACATGAAATCCGGCAAATTCGCCCGCCGCAACGACGGCATGGATTTCGAGAGCTACAAGAAGCTGGTCGGCTACGACAAATGGGAGTCGATCGACGATCGCTTTGCGCCGAAGTAAGAGCGGCCCTGTGGTGGCCGCCCTTGGGACCAAAAAGGGACACCAACAAGGGAGACTCTACGGCACACGGCCGTAACGCTCACCCGGCCATACATGTCGAGATGAAGCGCAAGCGCCAGCCCGATCGGGCCGCCGCCGATGATGGCAACGGATTGCTCCGACATTCAGAGACAGCGGCAGGCTTGTTCAGACCAGCGCCGGCTCGCGTTTCGACGGCTGCGCCTTCGGCGCCGGATCCTTCAGATTCAGAATCCGCCGCGCGTTGTCATAGAACAGCTTCTGCTTATCGGCCGCCGACAGTGGGATTTCGTCGATCAGCTTGAGGCACGGGAACGGATCCCAGCACGGGTAGTCGGTGCCGTACATCACGTGGTCGATGCCGTAATAGTCGATCGCGAACTTGATGCCGGCGGCGTGCGGCGACACCGTGTCGGTGTACATGCGCTTCATGTAATCCTGCACCGGCCTCGGTAGTTTTGCCGCCTTGGAGTTTTTGTCCATGCGGCCGGCCTGATACGGCAGCGCTCCGCCGGTATGCGACATCACGATTTTCAGGTTGGGATGACGCTCCATCAGCCCGGAGAAAATAATCCGCATCGCCGCAACGCTGACCTCGATGACGCGGCCGAGTGTCAGATGCAGCGCGCCATCGTAGCCGTCCGACAACATGTCCTGGAAAGTCACGTCGGTCGGATGCAGGAACAGGGGCAGACCAAGCTTTTCGCAGTGGGCGTAGAACGGCTCCAGCCGCTCCGCGTCGATGCGCGCGTCCTCGCCGACGCTGCCGGGCAGGTTGACGCCCATTAGACCGAGCCGGTTGACCGCATCGTCGACCACTTCGATCGCCGTGCGCGTATCCTGCAGCGGCACCGCGGCGCTCGCCCAGACCCGGCCCGGATATTTCTTCTGGGCGCCGGCCATTTCCTCGTTCCACATCAGCGCATAGTCGCGACCCTCGGACAGCGGCATGTCGGAGAAAGCAACCGAGAACGGGCCGATCGAGCACACCACGTCGATCTGGTGCCCGGTGCCATCCATGTATTCGAACTGCTTGTCGAGATCGAACCACTCCTTCCACGAGTTCAGGTGCGATGAGGAACTCGCGGCGCGACGCATATACCGGTAGCCGCCCTTGTCGTTGACTTGGGCTTTCGGAAAATCGGTACGCTTGCAGAGCTTCTCGAAAACCGACCGGGGCCACCAATGGAAATGCGAGTCGATGATATGCACGAAAGCCTCCTGCGGGGCGCCCAACGGCTTACAGCGCGCCAAATGGCTTAAGATTCAACGATTTTAGGCGCGGCGGCGTTCCCGGTCAACGTAACCGGGCGCCCACCGCTCATACGGGATTGACTGCTTTACCGGTAAAATGCCGGTTAAGAGCCCACAGCCCGTAGGCGAAGGCCAGCATCAACAGCCCCCCGACGATGAATGCCAAAGGCCCCGGGCCCAGCCTGTCGAACCACTGCGTATACAGGTGGATCGCCCCGAATACGGCCGCGACGTTCACCACCCAGCGCCGGTTTGCCCGCATGCCCCACACGGCAGCGGCCAGCAGGACAATCGCCCAGCCTACAGCGAACATGAAGGGCGAGATGATATCCGGACCGGCTCCGGCGGTCAGAATGCCCGGATCGTTGTGGATGATCGAACGGATGAGCCGAAGATTGTCGCCCCAGAGCGAGCCAATCCAGAAGCCGAAATTGACCATAAAGACCGAGGTGCGGGCGGCGATCAGCGCCAAGCGCTCATACTCGCTCGGCAACCGCTTCGAGACGAAATACGTGGCGAGCGCCAGCGCGCTGAACAGCACGATCGTCAGCGCCGGCTCGTAGATCGCCAGCGCATAGGTTGCGTGCCAGTAGCCGGCCTTGGCGCCGAGACACGCCCCGAGAGCAAGTACCGCCGCCGCCATGAGCAGGCCCGAGCGCGCGACGATCGCCGCGACCGCAAGCGCCGCCGTCACGATCAGCATCGCGCCAAGCGCGCCATCGCCAAGGGCCAGCACACCACCGCAGAACAACAGCGCGCCAACGACGAGGCAAATCTGCGCCAGCAAGCCCCACCGCTCGTCCCGGTGGAGCGTGAAGCCAAGACCGACGACGAAAACGCCGAGGCCGAGGACGAGCGCCGTCAAGGGCGACGGCACCAGCGCGACAGCGCCAGCGCTGACCGCGACAACGCCGAACCCGACCAGAATATTGATGGCAAGTGAGCCGGTATCGCGGGCAGCCAGCACCTTCAGGCGCTCGACCTCTTCCGGTGTGAGCTTACCCTCTTCCAGGAGCTTCGAAAGGTCGAGCGTGATCTTCAAAGTGGCCCCCAGGGTTTTGCCTTGCATAGCGCGAGCCAAGCTGCGGCGGTGATGCGCCGCAGCGTTTGACGGCTGCAATCATTGTTGAGTTGTCGGCCGGGACGAATTGGTTCACGATCTACCAGTCCTGAAGATCGGAGGATATCCGGCGAAAGGGGCGCAAGGGGGGACGCATGGATCGTGCAGGCGCCGACCGCTATCAGATCGCGGCACGCATGGAGCGGCTGCCGCTGTCGCGTTGGCACAACAAGCTCCGCCTGGTCGTCGGTAGCGTGAATTTCTCCGACGCCTTCGATGCGCTCACCATCGCCTATGTGCTGCCGGCGCTGATTCCGCTATGGCACATCGTGCCTTCCGAGATTGGCCTTCTCATCTCCGTCGGCTACGCCGGGCAAGTCATCGGCGGCATCGCCTCCGGCTGGCTCGCCGAGCGATATGGCCGCGTACCACTCATGGTCGGCAACATCGTGCTGTTTTCGCTGATGAGTTTCGCTTGCGTGCTGGCGGGAAATTATCCAACGCTGCTGACATTGCGTTTTCTGCAAGGCATCGGACTCGGCGGCGAAGTGCCAATCGCCAACACCTACATCAACGAGTTCGCCAAATCCGGCGAGCGCGGCCGATTCGTGCTGTTGCAGCAATGCATGTTCCCGGTCGGACTGACGACGGTAGCGCTGGTCGGTACCTTCATCGTGCCGATGCTGGGCTGGCAATGGATGTTCGTATTCGGCGGACTGCCAGTCCTGCTCGCGTTGCCGATGATCCGCGTGCTGCCGGAGTCGCCGCGCTGGCTGGCAAGCCGCGGCCGTGACGCGGAGGCCGATCGCGTGCTGACGAAAATCGAAACGTTGGTCTCGTCGAACGGAGCCGTATCGTTGCCGCCGATTCCAACCGACGTCCCGCCGGTCACCGCGTCAACGGCCCGCTTCGTCGAACTGTTCGAGCGGTTTTATCTCAAGCGCACGCTGTCGCTCTGGGTGCTCTGGTTCTGCGCCTATCTGCTGACTTATTCGATCACCGGCTGGCTGCCGAGCATCATGCGCACGGTCTACCATTTGCCTGTGGCGGAATCGAACCTTTATGGCTTCGTCGTAAGTTTCGTCGGCTTGTTCGTGCTGCTGTTTGCGGCGTTCACCATCGATCGCATCGGACGTAAGGCCGCCTATGTGGGAGGCTTTCTTCTCGCGGCGATTCCGTTGCTCATCGCTGCTTTCGTGCCGAACCTGAGCGCGTTTGCGCTCGGCATGCTGGCGACATTGGCATTCGCCGCCATGGGCATGATTCCGGGTTCGCTCGGCATGTACACGGCGGAGAATTACCCGAATCACCTGCGTGCGCTGGGGAGCGGCGCATCGAGCATCTCGCAACGGCTGTCTTCGGTCGTCGGGCCTTCCCTGGTTGGCCTTATCCTTCCCCATTACGGCGTTGGCGGCGTTTTCGCAATGTTCGCGGTCTTCGCCGTGATCGGTGGGGTGACCTGCGCGCTGTTCTCGCTGGAGACCGCGGGCAAGACGCTCGAACAACTGTCGCCGGTCAAGCCGGCGGCGCGCACCAACTAATCCCCTTCTTATCAACCGGATGCAGAGTTCCCAACATGATCCTCGACTTCCATACCCACGTGCAGACGCCCGAGCAGCAGGCCGCGCCGTTCTGGCAAGGCCGCTGTCCGATGACGATCGAGAACGTGCTCGAAGCGCAGCAAGAGGCCGGCGTCGACGCCACGCTGGTGAGCCAGCCGATCCACGAACTGCGCAACATGGATCGCGACCAGCAGCTCGACACGGTCAGGAAGGTGAATCGCTACATCGCCTCGCTGCAGGACAAGTACCCGACGATTTACGGTATCGGCACCACCATACCGCACGGCGACGACGCGTTCCTGCGCGAATGGGAGCGCGCGGTCAAACAGGATGGCTTGCGCGGCGCCTGGATTCTCTCGAGCCTGCCCGGCCACTATCCTGACGATGATGAATGCCTGCCGTTCTTTCAGCTCGCCACCGAACTCGACGTGCCGGTCGTCATTCATCCGCCGTCGGTCGGGTTTGGCGAGGAGCGGCTCAAGGAGTACCGGCTGGCGTCGAGCGTGGGCCGGCCGATGGACAATGCGCTGGCGCTGGCGCGGCTGATCGTGCGCGGCATTTTCGAGAAATTTCCGACGCTGAAACTCGTCGGCACGCATCTCGGCGGTGGCATCTGTGAAATGATCGGGCGTATGGACTACGCCTACAATTTGCAGGACGAGGCCTATTTTCTCGGCTCCTACGAGCCGATGCTGATCAAGCATCCGCCGAGCCACTACCTGAAGATGATGTATCTGGAATCAACCTGCTATCACCCGCCGGCGGCGCGCTGCGCCTTCGAAACGGTCGGCGCCGACCATTTCATCTTCGGTACCGATGCGCCGCCACTGAAGGTGCTCAAGAAGCAGGGCGTCGAGGTCATCAAGAAAATCGGCCTGCAACCCGCCGACGAGGCCAAGGTCTATGCCGGGAACGCCAAGCGGCTTTTGAAGATTTAACGCCCCAAGGGGCGCCCCCGGCGACATTCCTGCCGCATGGCGCATATCGGCATTTTCTGCAATCATCGCCCGAATGCCCGCGCAGGCGATCATTTGAGAGGATACGATGAGCCGATTGTCCCGAAGACGCGTGATCACGGCGCTGGCCGGCGGCGCCGTGCTGCCGCTGGCGGCGCCCATTACGACCGTGCGAGCCGCGCAGAAGCTGCGCGTCGCCAAGGTGGTGCCGTTTGCCTGGACGTTCACTCCGCTCGACATCGGCCTCCAGGAAGGCATCTTCACCAAGCAGGGACTCGATGTCGAAGCGTCGGCTTCGGCCGGGGACGCCAAGCTGCAGCAGCTTCTGGCGTCAGGCAGCGTCGATATCGGTATCGGCTCGGGACCCGGCATGGCGTTTTCCGCTAAGGGCGCGCCGCAAATAGCGGTTGCCGAAATGTATGGCGCACCACGCAATATGGCGGTCATGGT
>Ga0265313_10000089_pt1 | contig 90452 bp, 83 predicted proteins | sample 4123metaG_FD_203122 | JGI IMG/M metagenome (GOLD analysis project Ga0265313, IMG submission 203122) | Rhizosphere microbial communities from Carex aquatilis grown in University of Washington, Seatle, WA, United States - 4-1-23 metaG | ecosystem: Host-associated > Plants > Roots > Rhizosphere >... | reverse complement strand
CGAAGGCGGTCTGCTTCGCGCGCGCTGCCTCGCGGTGGAAGCGGAGATCGCGCTCGCGCTCGGCGATCTGCGCTGGAGCGCGGAGCCGGTCGCGCGCGCCGTCGCGGAGCTCCAGGCTGCAGGCGACGCTCGCAACGCGGCCTATCTGCAGCTGGTCGCGGCCCGCGCAGCGCTGCGCCTCGGTCGACCCGCCGACGCGGAGCGGCTGCTCCGTCACGCCAAGTTCGCCCCCGCTGCGCCGCTGGAACGCACGTTCGCGGAGCTCGTCCGCGTCGAGCTGGCGGCCAAGCGCGGCGACCCGGACTCGCTGATTTCGGCCCTCGCAAGCGCTGGCGCGGCGGCCGAAAGAGCCGCGATCCCGGCCCTCGTGTCGGAGGTGGCGCGCATTCGCGATCACTACGAGGGCCCCACCGCAGTGATTACGTCGCGCGGCAAAGCACGGACCGCATCGTACTGCGAGGTCTGCGCGCTGGGACGTTCGGCCGACGTGGTCATCGACGGAGGCGGGCGCGAGGTGCGCTCTTCCGGCGAGTGCGTCGCGTTCGCGCGGAGACCGGTCCTCTTCGAGGTGCTGCGCGTGCTCGCCGAAGCGTGGCCCGACGCGGTCCCTCGGGACGCCCTGATCGCGCGGGCATTCGGCACGCGCCGCCCGAACGAATCCCACCGCATCCGGCTGCGCGTGGAGGTCGGCCGCCTGCGCAAGGTCGTGCGGCCGCGGCTCGGAGTGGTTGCCGAAGGGCCGGGCTACGCGCTGTCCGCGACGGGTGAGGTCGCCCTCGTCATGCCGCTCGAAGAGAGCCCTGCTTCGCGCCTCCTGTCGCTCATGCATGGCGGCGAAGCCTGGAGCGCGTCGTCGCTCGCACTGGCCCTCGACGTCAGCGAGCGAACCGTCCAGCGCAGCCTCGGCGAGCTGCAGAGCGCCGGAAAAGTCGGCCCGACGGGCAACGGTCGCGGGCGGCGATGGGTGCGGCTCTTCGAAATCCCGACAGACTTGTTACTCCCGCCGAGGCGACTCGCGCCGTAGATGAAGACTCGTCGGAGCGCGAGAACGCGCCCGCGAAGGAGCTCACCATGAACACCGCGTCGTCTACCCAGTCCCCGTCGACCCTTCAGAAAGCCACCATCGTCCGCGAGTACGGACCGTTCCCGGTCGAACGGGTCCACGGCGTCACCCACGACGGCACGCACGTCTGGTTCGCCCACGGAAAGAAGATCGCGGCGATGAATCCCGAGACGGGCGCGATCGAGAAAGAAATCGAGGTCCCCGCCGAGGCTGGCACCGCGTTCGACGGCGAGCACCTGTATCAAATCGGCGAGAACAAGATCCGGAAGGTGGACCCGAAGACCGGTCGCGTGGTCGCCACGCTCGCGACGCCGGGCATGACGGAAGACAACTCGGGCCTCGCCTGGGAAGGGGGCACGCTCTGGGTCGGGCAGTACAAGGGGCGCGCGATCCATCAGATTGACGCGACCAGCGGCAAGCTACTGAAGACGCTGCGCTCCGATCGCTTCGTGACGGGAGTGTCGTTCGTCGACGGCGACCTGTGGCACGGCACCTGGGAAGAGGAGACGTCAGAGCTGCGGCGCGTCGACCCTGCCACGGGCCGCGTGCTCGAGACGCTCGAAGTGCCCGGCGGCGTGTCGGGCGTCGAGGCAAAGGGGGACCTCTTGTTCTGCGGCGGCATCAAGGCGCCCGTCGTGCGCGCCGTGAAGCGACCCGTGCGCAAGTAGGCGCGAGTCCGTCTCGTGACGCGGGCAACGGCGTGCGCCACTTCACAAGGCAACAAGGGAGGGTGGGACTCGCAGGCGGCCGGCGACGCCGCGCAGGGGGGGATCCCGACCTAGTCGTCCAGTCCGAGGCCCTCGAGGATCCTCGGGATGTGCTTCTCGACCCGGGCGGCCCGCGTCTTCGACAGCTTTGGCTGCGAGAAATGGAAGATGTACGCTCGCTGCCGGCCCGGCGTCAGGGCGGCGAAGGCCGCCTGCAACTTGGCATTCGCGGCGAGCTTGGACTCGAGCTCCTCGGGCAGCTTCAGATCTTTGGTCTTTTTGAACTGCACCTTCCGCCCGGCGCGCTCGATCTCGATCGCCTCGCGCAAGTAGGCTTTCACCGTCTTCTCGAGCTTGGTCACCTCTTGGACGCTCGTGAAGCGGATCTGTCGGGCCGCCTGCACGTTCTTGGTCTGCTGAATGAGAACGCCTTTGGGGTCCTCGAGCAGCGCCCCCTTGTGAAACAGGATGGCGCAATACTCTTTGAAGCCGTGGATGAGCGCGACGTTCTTGCCGTCGAGCGCGTAGCAAGGCTGGCCCCACTTCAGGTCTTCGGTAAGCCCGCTGCCCAGGAGGATGCCGCGGAGCTTCTCGAACTCCGCTCGCCACTTGTCCTGCCGCTTCAGAAACGCATCGACCTTGGGATTCATCGGCGACCTCCTGCGTGCCGCGCCGTGCGAGCCCCGAAAGCCATCGGCCGCGATTCTCGCATGATTTGGCCTCCCCGTTGCGGGCGAGTCCATGACCGCCGTATGGTGACGCGCTCTTCCCCGATGGAGAAGGTCGATCGACCCCGAACGGCGCCGGCCTGGCGCTCGGAGGGACGTGGCAGATGGGTGTGAAGAAGAAAAATGCCGTCCTGCTGGCGGCGGGATGGGAACTTGCGGCGCTCACCCTGGCCGGCTGCGCGGCTTCCAGCAGCTCGTCGGCCTCCTCTTCGCCCGGATCTTCGGATGGCGGGTGCGCCACGTGCGGCGTGCGCCAGATCTGCACGGGGTCTGGGAGCGCGGCGAAGTGCACATGCCAGGCGGATCCGGTGTGCACCGTCGCGGGAACGCTCTGCACGAGCAACTCGGCATACGCAAGTTGCGCGCAGGACGAGCAGGGATGCGTCTACGAGGCGTTGTCGACGCCGTGCAGCGGGACCACGCCGGCGTGTTTGACCGGCGGGTGCGTGGCGTGCGCCCCCGGGCAGACGACGTGCAGCGGGACGACGACCCCGCAGGTATGCGACGCGACCGGCCAGTGGCAGAGCCGCCCGGCGTGCACAGGGGAGACGCCGTACTGCAGTCAGGGAAGCTGCACGGTGCCGCCTCCGCCGCCACCGAGCTGCCAGGTGAGTGCGGCGGGCACGACGGGCTGCGGAGCGGCGAGCGAGAGCTGCTGCACGAGCCTGGGGGTGCCGGGCGGGACGTACGATCGGACGTACACAAACGGCGGTGGCGGAGCGACGGGGCTCGCGGATCCGGCGACGGTGAGCAGCTTTCGGTTGGATAAATACGACGTGACGGTGGGCCGGTTCCGTCAATTCGTGAGCGCGTGGAACAACGGGGCGGGCTTTACGCCCGCGGCGGGGTCTGGCAAGCACACGCACCTGAACGGGGGCCAGGGGCTGGCGGACAGCGCCAGCGCAGGAGCCTTCGAGACGGGGTGGGTGGCGACGGACACCGTGAACCTAGCGCCGAACGACGCGAACCTGGCGTGTGATCCGAGCTACGCGACGTGGACGAGCGTGGCCGGAAACCATGAGACGCTGCCCATCAACTGCGCGAATTGGTGGGAGTCGTACGCGTTTTGCATCTGGGACGGAGGTTTTCTGCCGAGCGAGGCCGAGTGGGAGTACGCGGCGGCGGGGGGAAGCCAGGAGCGCGAGTACCCGTGGGGCGCGACGGATCCGGGAACGGCGAATCAGTATGCGATCTACGGTTGCTACTACCCGTCCGGCACAGTCGACTGTACGGACGCCTCGAACATCGCGGCGGTGGGAACCGCGGCGTCAGGGGCCGGACTTTGGGGTCAGCTCGATCTGGCCGGAAACGTTTGGCAGTGGAACCTGGACTGGTCCGCGCCGTACTCGGCGTGCACGGATTGTGCTTACTTGACGGGAGCCACGAGCCGAGTGCTTCGGGGCGGCAACTTCAGCGTCTACGGCGGAACGTCGTACTTGCTCCCCCCGGTGCGAAACGACGACTCCCCATCGGATCGCAGCTACGATAGCGGGTTCCGATGCGCGAGGACCCCTTAGCAAAGAAAAGAGAGCTCATGAATCAGCCCGCGCATTCGCACCTTGCTGGTCTGATGGTCGTTCTCGGGGCCGGCATCATTTGGATCGCATGCAGTTCCTCCCAATCGGGAAACCCGCCGCTCTCAAGTGCGCCATCCGCAGGCGGATCGTCGTCCGGGGTCGATGGCAACCCCATGAGCGGCGGCGGGTCGTCGAGCAGCTCGAGCGGTGCGCCGGGCACCAGCGGCCCGGGGAGCAGCGGCGGCTCATCATCGAACGGAACGTCGTCGGTCAGCGGCGCTGGCTCCTCCAGTGGCGGCTCGGCCACCCCGGGCGTCGCCGACAGCGGCACGGGGCCGGTGGCCCCGACGGGTGGCTCCAGCAGTGGAGGCGCCCCAGGAGGCAATTCGAGCAGCGGCTCGAACGGCGCTGGCTCCAGCAGTGGAGGTGCTCCCGACGCCGGGAATGGGTCGGGTGGCGGTGGCCACGGCGACGCCAGCGTCGCGCTGCCCCCTGGATGCACCCTGCCTGCGACGGTGAGCTTTGAGACGGACATCCAGCCGTTCCTCCAAAACTCATGCGGCACGAACGCGGCCAATGGGGGATGCCATGTGCTCGACAACTCGTCAACCGCGGCAAACGGCGGCAAAAACCACGCCTACGACTGGATCACAGGCACCGCTCACTCGTCGTCTTGCCCGGAGATGCCCACGCCATATCGCTTCCAAATCGTGATGGCGGTCATCGCACAGGCCGACCCCCCTTCCTGCTCGAAGTGCGGAATCATGCCGCCCAAGGGAGATACTCCGTTTACCGCGTGCCAGATTGCGACGTTGCAGGCCTGGCTCGACGAGCCGCTGGTCACGCAAGCGCACCGCGGTGACGGAGGTACGCAGACGGCGCCGTATGCAATGCCGCCCTTCAACTGAGCGACAGGAAGCGGAAAAGCGAGGTCGCGAGGGGCGGACCTGCTTCAAGAGGGCTATCCGTCCATCGGCTTCGGGCGCAGTCGCGCCATCGCACCGCGCAACGCATGAACGCCTCGCTCCGCGCAGTCGGTTGCCAAGAGCGAAAATAAAATCACGTAAAACGGGTCGATATTGTACCGATAGCGGTTGAAATCGCCGCTCGAAACGGCCGCCGTGGCAAAAGTCACGTACGCGATGACGAGCAGCATGAATGAAATCGCGGCCACGGTCGATCGTCCGCTCTCGAGGGCACCCCGGGCGCCGAGGACTCGATAGAGCCCGTAGACAAAAGTGAGCGGCAGCAGGAATACGAGCACGCGCTGGACGCCACGAACGTCAGGCAGGAAAGGCACGTCCGCCATGGCCGTGAACGCTTTGAGCTTGTCTCTATTGGGGCTGGGGATGATTTGGTCGTAGTCGAGCGGCGAGTAGAAGTACTCTCTCGTCAGGGCGTCGAAGACCGAACGCAGGTAGGCGCGCGGGTAGTGCTGCAGGAGATACAGGGCGTCCTCCCTGTAGAACGTCTCGGCGATGAGCACCTTCTCGAGCGCGTGCGCGTTCACCGACCCGTCGGGCGTGCTCTCGAGATCGAGAAGGGGGACACCGGTCGGCTCGTGAGGAATCCTGAGGTCGTCGTATTCGGACAGCGGCACCGAAAACAGCATGAGCCGTGGGAATCGTATAATCTCGCCGCGCTGCACGACGAGCTGTCGCTCGCCTGGCCGCATGGCGTTGTACGTCTTGGCCGCGAGGTTCATCCAGAGAAACGCATCCCCCTGGTTGTGCCCGACGAAGAACCGCGTCCTCGCCTTGTCGAGTAGCAGCACGCAGAGCGGGATGGCCATCGCCAGGAGCACTCTCGTGCGAGGCGACCTCTGGCCGTCGATCATGCGCGGCGGGCGGAGGATCAGCGCGAGCGCAAGAAGGACGAGGAGAAGGGGGCCGAACAGCCCATAGAAGAGGGCGCTGGTCGCAAGGAGGCCAAAGCAAGCGAGCCCGGAGCCGAACGTCCCGAAGCGGTAGTGCCTGAGGAGGGCCACGAGCGAAAGAAGCTGCAGGGCAGCGACCGGCGCATGGTAAAAGAGCCAGTTCTCGTAGGCGACGGTCGCCGGAGACATGGTGTAGAGCGCAGCCGAGGCCACGGCGATTGCGCGCACGACTCCGAGTCGGAGCATTGCGTGCAGCATGGCGAGGGCCGTCGCCAAGCCAAAGACGAGATAGGCTGCGTGCAAGACCCGGAACCCGAGAGAGGCGCCAAAGATTCGTACACACCCGCCGGTCAGGAGGTTTTGAAGGGGCGGCTGCTGGTGCAAATATAGGAGACTTCGCAGGAAGTCATGTTCGACGAACCATGGATCGATGTATTGGATGAAAACGCGAACGGGCGTCGTATCGAAGCGAATATCGAAAACGAGTCGATAGAAGACTTGCGATGCCGTGAAAGCGACGCTCACGACGATATACGGCCAACGTCGAGACAAGAGAGCCAGGAAGCTCGCCGGGATCGTCTCGGAGGCGGTCATCGGATCTGAATGTCGCTCAAGTGCAGAATCGTCGTGCCCTTCGAGCGCAAGCGCACGTACCGCGCCCTTCGCTCGGGGAACGTGACGTTCCACGTTTCGAACAGGGACGTGCGCTCGGCGATTTCGTCGTAGTTTCCGTCCTCTCCCGCGAGGTCGAGCACGAGCGGGAGCGCGCGCTCGCGACAGCAGTCCACCCGGTTGACCACCATGACTTGTCGGATGGCGCGTGTGGAGAGAAGGTCGACGACCACCCAAGGGTCTTCTTCTTCCTCGGTGTGGAAGATCAGGTTGCTCACCCAATCGTGGCCGCCGAGAGTGTCCGAGAGCGGATAGTGACCCCAAGCACTGCTCGCTTTCCAGCGGAAACTTTCCCACGGTTCGTGCAGCGTCCGAGCGGCGAATGCGAGTACCGACGTCGCCACCATGATGAGCAACGTGAGGGTCCAAAGCGCGCGCTTCTGCGCTCGCACGAGCCGGCGTCCACCGTTGGCCTCGTCGAGGAGGCGTGCCACCTCCATCTCCGCCCGCGCCAAAGCCGCGCCGTCCGGCACGGTGGATTGGCCGAGCGTGGCCACGGCGTCGGCTCGTCCGGAGAGGGCGCGCCCGGAGCCCTTCGACCGGGCTCGCCGGTCGACCGATCGAGCGGCGGCCTCGAGGGAGGCGATGGAGGCGTCGTGACAAAGCGCACGGGCTCCCGCGACGAGGGCCTCCCTCAGAAGCTGCTGGCCCGACGCGAGGGAGGGGCCGTCTCGTGCGTTGGGGTCGAGGGCCTGACCAGCACGCGCCAGGGCGCACTGTGCCTGCTCAGCGGCGTTCGTGGGGCCGACGAGGTGCGTCATCAGCCCCCGACGGCGGAACCTGCTCGGGGACAATGAGCCTCTACGTCGACACGGCGGGTGGAGTTGACCAAGGAGAGGGAGATTGTATCGTCCTTCGGCGTGGCGGGTGCTGCGTGATCGTCGAGCTCGGCCGAGGGCACATCGCATGACGAAATGGATTGCCGCCGCCTTTGTCGGCTTGCTTCTCGTGCACCCCGCGGAGGCGTCGGAGGTTCAGGTCGCCGTTGCCGCGAACTTCGCGCGCCCGATGCAACGGATCGCCGCGGAGTTCGCAAAGGACACCGGGCACCAGGCTGTGATCGCGACCGGCGCGACGGGGACCCTCCTCGCGCAGGTCGAAAACGGCGCTCCGTTCGAGCTCCTGCTCTCGGCCGACCGAGCGACGCCCGAAAGGCTGGAGGCAGACGGCTTCGGTGTCGTGGGCAGCCGCTTCACCTACGCCCTCGGAACGCTGGTCCTTTGGAGCACCAAGCCCGGCACGGTCGACGCCGCTGGGGCGGTCCTCCGCAAAGGAGCCTTTCAGCACCTGGCCATCGCCAATCCGAAAGTCGCGCCGTACGGCGCCGCGGCCGTGGAAGCCTTGCGGTCGCTCGGCCTCTTCGAAACCTTGCGCTCCAAGCTGGTGCAGGGCGAGAGCATCGCCCAGGCGTATCAGTTCATCGCCACCGGCAACGCCGAGCTCGGTTTCGTGGCACTCTCGCAAGTTGCCGTTCCGGATGCGCCCACCCTTGGCTCGTACTGGATTGTGCCCGCGCGCCTCTACGCACCCATCCGGCAGGACGCGGTCTTGCTTCGGAAGGGCGAACGAAATCCGGCCGCCCGCGCCCTCTGCGAATACATGAAGAGCGTCAAAGCCAGAGACGTGATCCGTGCCTACGGCTATGAGCTTTCGCAGTAAGCGATGCCTTCCGGAAGCGATCTCGTCGCGGTCGTTCTGACGGTCAAGCTGGCGTCGCTCACGACGTTGCTACTCCTTGGGATCGCGACGCCCCTGGCTTGGTGGCTCTCGACGAGCCGTTCCCGATGGAAGACGTGGGTCGGGGCCTTCGTCTCCTTGCCGCTCGTTCTTCCGCCTGCGGTGCTCGGGTTCTACCTCTTGCTCTGGTTGGGACCCGAGGGGTCCGTAGGACGGATCACGACACACCTTGGCCTGGGTGCCCTGCCCTTCACGTTCGCCGGGCTCGTGGTGGCGTCGACGGTCTACTCTCTGCCCTTCGTGGTTCAACCGCTGCGCGATGCCTTCGAGGCCGTAGGGGCGAGACCGCTCGAAGTGGCGGCAACCCTCGGCGCTGGTCCAACGGACCGCTTCTTTTCGATCGCCGTGCCGCTTTCGGCATCGGGGTATTTCACCGCTGCGGTCCTGGGCTTCGCACACACCGTGGGTGAGTTCGGGGTCGTGCTCATGATTGGGGGAAACATTCCGGGCAAGACGCGCGTGCTGTCGGTGGCCCTCTACGATCACGTGGAGTCCCTCGAGTACGGGGCCGCGCACCGACTGGCGGGGGGCCTGGTCATCTTCTCTCTCCTGGTCCTTTTTGCCTTGCATTCGTTCCGTGCCCAGCCAAGACCTTTTTGAATCCGGCCGTGTTCGGGCGCAGTTTGGCCTTTCCCGCCCCGGGTTCCGGATGCAGATCGCGTTGGACCTGCCCGACCGCGGCATCACGGCGCTGTTCGGCACGTCAGGGTCGGGCAAGACGACGTGCCTGCGTGTGCTTGCCGGCCTCGAGCGCGCGCAGGGCACCGTTCACGTCGGCGGAGAGTGCTGGCAGGACGACGACCGCCGCGTGTTCGTGCCGACTCACGAGCGTGCGGTCGGATACGTGTTCCAAGATCCGAGCCTTTTCCCGCACCTGTCGGTCCTGGGCAACCTCGAATACGGCCGCAAGAGAAACAAGTCGGAGCGAGCGTCCGCTGACCCAAGAGCCGTGGTCGACCTTCTCGGCATCGATGCCCTGCTCGAGCGATCGCCTGCGAGCCTTTCCGGCGGAGAGAGCCAGCGCGTGGCCATTGCGCGGGCATTGCTCGCTGGGCCTCGCCTGTTGCTCATGGACGAACCGCTGGCGTCCCAGGACCTGGCGCGCAAAGCGGAGATCCTGCCTTACCTCGAGCGGCTCCGCGACGAGCTCTCGATCCCCATCATCTACGTGAGCCACGCCATCGGCGAGGTCGCCCGGCTGGCGAATCATGTCGTTCTTCTCGAAGGCGGTCGCACAGTCGCCAGCGGACCAGCCACCGAGACGCTGGCCCGGCTGGATCTTCCGACGGCACGACTGGACGACAGCGGGGTCGTGATCGACGCTCGGGTCGCCGAGCACGACGAGACGGACCAACTGACCCGCGTGGACTTCGGCGACGGCTCTCTCTGGGTCGGACGGGTCAATCGGCCGAACGGCGCGAGCGTGCGCCTCAGGGTGCTCGCTCGGGACGTGAGCTTGGCGCGCGAGCCACCGGGCCGATCCAGCATTCTCAATGTCCTCTCGGCGCGTGTCGTGGACCTGCGAGACGATGGTCCCGATCGCGTGAACATTCGCCTGTCCCTTGGACTCTTGGAGACGCCGATGCTGGCGCGGGTCACCCGCCGATCTCGCGACGCGTTGGGACTGACGTCCGGCATTGCCGTGTACGCGCTGGTCAAGAGCGTTGCGCTCGTTGTCTGAGCCGCCACCGACGGCGGCCGGCTCGGCAGAGCCTGCTCGCCGCCGCCCATGCGCCCGGTTCCGACTTGGCGAAATAATGCCGCCCTCGACAGACGAACGTCGCTTTCCGAGGGTCTGCGTGAGCTTGGCGAGCTCTCAGCCCGCACAGACCAATATGAGCGCGAATCTCGTCGGCCGTTTCCTCGGAGGCTGGCTTCTGCACATCGTGGGCAAGAGCGGCCGTATGGCCAAGAACCGGCAAGCTCTTTCAGTGCTCCCAGCGTTGTTGCTCTGCGGTCCGACGGCGTGTTCGTCAGGGAGCACGAGCGGCAAGCCAAGCGGAAATTCCGGTTCCTCGCCACCCACGACCGACACGGGTGGGGAGGACGCGTCCACCGGAAGCACCCCCACGGGGAGCGCGACGTCGACCGGAACCGCCGCCGCGACAGGAACTGGCACGGGCAGCAATTCAGGCATGATGAGTGGTGGAGGCGGAGCCAACAACGGCGCGCAGGGAGTGCAGTGCGGAGCATCCCCGTGCGGGCCGCCGATGTCCTGCTGCAAGACCGTTGGGGCGGACGCGGGGCCCGCGGTCCCCGAATGCGTCGTCGCGTGCGGCGGGCAGCAAGAGCAGCTTTGCGCAACGAACGCGGACTGCCAACAGAGCGGCACGTCGGTCTGCACGAATGGCGTCTGCACCGACATGGGCCAGGTCATTTTGGGCATGAATCCTGCTGCCACCACGCCTACGGACGGAGGAGCGCCCGCGGGGACGATGGCCGCACCCGCCGCTTCCGACGGTGGGATTCCGTCGGGATATCCGGATCCCACCGCGGACAATGCTGCAAAGTGCTCGACCACCCAGCCGGTCGGAGGCGTCTGTCCGGGAGGCGGCGCGGGCCCGGTCTGCATGGAATGTCTGTTCGGCGGAAACATGTTCCAGACCACGAACGTGGCCACCCCGACCGGCACGATGCTGGCCGGCAACTATGCCGTGACCGTCAAGCTCGGCGGCGCTGCGGCCGGCCAAACGTTCGTGAGCTGCGAAGCGGACCGGGGGCTCTTGCACGCCGTGACCACAGCCGCCGGCCAGACGGCGGAATACGCGTTCGTGGTCAACGTGCGCGCCAACGAAGGTCAACCCGAGGAAGCGCAAGCGGCCGCCGGATATCCTGGATTGGATCTGTATTTTTCCGGACCCACGGCGACGCCACCCCAGGTCTCTGGCATCGGGTACTCGCTAGTCACGGCAGCGACCAAACCCGTGATGATCTACATGGCGAGCGATTCCACCGAGTGCGACCAGGGCGAGAACAACTCGGCGTTCGGCGGCTGGGGGCAGATGCTGCCCGAGTACTTCGCCCCCCCTGTGGGGATCGCGAACTACGGCGATAGTGGGGAGAGCTCGTCGTCCTTTTACGGAAAGGCCGACATGTGGGGGGCCATCAAGTCGCATTGGACGGCGGGCGACTGGGTCATCGTGCAATTTGGCCATAACGACAAGGGGGTCGCGGACAGCGTCGTGCAGGCGAACCTCGAGAAGTACGTGACCGATGCTCTCGCCGCCAACGTGACGCCGATCCTGGTGTCGCCCCCCGCCCGCGTCGGCAGTTGGACCGGCAACATGCTTGGGGATCAGTCGAGTCTCCACGCCGCCGCTGCGCAGGCGGCCGCGATGGCGAAGAGCGTGGCCTACATCGATCTGACGGCCCTCTCGACCGCGTGGTACAACACGCTGGGATCGAAGGCAGCAGCTCTCGCCTACCACGCGAACGGGTCCGACGGGACCCATACCAACCTCGCGGGCGCGGACAGGATTGCTGGCCTCGTTGCCACCGCGATCAAGACCCAGAACATTGGATTGGCCAAGTACCTGAGGTAGTGCCGCTCGGCACAGGCTCTGCCGTTGAGTGCCAGACTGAGCGGCGCAGCAAAAGCGCGGGGAGCGGTTTTTGGGGTTCGGGGCGAAACCCCGCGAAGCGAATCGGTGCCCCCGGGCGGCGCCGGTCTCAGCGCAACGTGGCCTTCGTCGATCCGGTCGAGATCCCGCCATCGACGAGAAGCGTCTGCCCGGTCACATACGCGCTGGCCTCCGACGCGAGAAAGACGATGGCGCCATCGAGGTCGTCGGGCCTGCCGGGCCGGTGCACGGGGATACGGTCGCAGATATACTCCAGCCATTTCGGATCGTCGTAGAGGACTTTGTTCTGCTCTGTCCGAAACCAGCCAGGGGCAAGGCAGTTCACGGTAATGCCGTCTCCGCCCCACTCGTCGGCAAGGCTCATCGTCAGCTGCTTCACTCCCCCACGACTGGCGCAATAAGGGCCGAGCCCGGCGTATCCGAACACCGAGGTGACGGATCCGATGTTGACGATCCGACCGTATCCTCGCGCGACCATGTGCCGCGCCACCACCTGAGACACGAAGAACGTGCCGCGCAGGTTGGTCTCCAGAACACGGTTCCAGTCGTCCCACGTGATCTCGAACGCGGGCCTTCGAACGTTGCATCCGGCGTTGTTCACGAGAATGTCGACGCGCCCGAACGCCGCGGCCGCGTCCTCGCCCAGCCTGCGGATGCTCGCCTCGTCGCGCACGTCGAGCGAGAGACTGACTACCTTGCGGCCCAACCCGACGATCTCGCGAGCGAAGGCATCGGTGTCTTCCTTCTTTCGCGCCGTGACGATGAGGTCCGCGCCAGCCAGTGCCAGCGCACGCGCAAAATATTGCCCAAGCCCGCGACTGGCACCGGTGACCAGGGCGACTCGCCCGGAAAGGTCGAAAAAGTTCTTGACCATGGAACGATCCCGCCGCTACCCGTTGGGCCTGAGAAGCACCTTCATCAAACCGGGCTCCTTTCGATAGAGGCGGTCGAACCAAGCCGGCCCCTCCTCCAGCGAGGCCTCGGCCGAAATGAAGCGCTCCACGTCGATCTTTCCGGACGCAATGAGGTCGATGCATTCCGGGTATTCACCACTCGACGCGCACGACCCCTGCAGCCGAACCTCGCGGGTCACAAGGGCTTGCAGTGGCAGCGATACCTCCGCGCACAGGTTGCCAATGAGCGTTACGGCGCCGCCCTTGCGCACTCCGGCCAGCGCGGCTCGCACAGTCGTCTCGATCCCGACGGCCTCGAACGCCACGTCGGCGCCCCGACCATTGGTCACGGCCCGAATGGCTGCTGCGAGATCGGGCACAATCGTGGGGTTGAACGTGACCGTCGCCCCCAGCTCGCGCGCGAGCGACAGCCTCGCGTCGTCCGAGTCGACGGCGATGATCTCCGCGGCTCGCGTGTTCTTCAGCACTTGGATGATCGTCAGCCCGATGAGGCCCGCACCCATCACCAGGACGCTGTCGCCGTCGTCGATCGGCGTCAAACCACGCGCGTGCACGGCGATCGAGACCGGCTCGACCAGCGCGGCCTGCTGAAAAGTCATCGAATCCGGCAAGCCGTAGAGGATGTGGTGCGGGACCGCCACGAGCTCGGCAAAGGCTCCGTCTTGCCGATACTCCTCGCACGAAACGCCGAAGACGCGGCGGTTATCGCATAGGTTGACCTGCCCGCGACGAGAGAAAAAGCTGTTCGGGTCGTAGATGGTCGAATCGAAGGTCACGCGATCACCCACGCGACGGGTCGTCACGTCGGAGCCCAATTGAACGATGACACCCGCGGCCTCGTGGCCCATAACGATAGGCGGGCGCCGACGCCCTGTGCTTCCGTCCATTCCGTGAACGTCGCTGCCGCAGATTCCACACACCTCCACGCGAACGAGAACGTCGCTGCGTCCGACCTCGGGCTCCGGAAACTCCTGAACCAGAAGCTCCTTGTACGCCGTCAAAACGAGGGCCCTCATTCTTTGACCGCTCCCGTCATGCCCGAAACGTAGTACTCGACGAAGAACGAATAAACCACAGCGACGGGGAGCGATCCCAGCAGGGCGCCGGCCATGAGCGCTCCCCAGTGGTACACGTCGCCCTCGACCAGCTCCGTGGCGACGCCGACCGGCACCGTCTTCACCTCCGACGACGACACGAAGGTCAGTGCGTAGAGAAATTCGTTCCAGGAGAGCGTGAACGCAAAGATCCCAGCCGAGATAAGGCCAGGGACTGCGAGCGGCAGAATGACTTTCAGCAGCACCTGCCAGCGCGTCGCGCCGTCGATGAGAGCACATTCTTCGATCTCGAATGGTATCGACCGGAAGTAGCCCATGAGCAGCCACGTGCAGAAGGGTATGAGGAAGGTCGGGTACGTGAGGACGAGCGCCCAGCGCGTATCGAAGAGGCCCAAGCGAACGACGACCGCCGCCAGCGGGATGAACAAAATCGAGGGCGGAACGAGATACGCTGCGAAGATAGCGAGAGCCATTTGCTTCGACCCCCGAAACCGGAGACGTTCGATCGCATAAGCAGCGCAGACGCTCGCGGCCAGCGACGCGAACGTCGATACTACCGAAACGACCACCGTATTCCACATCCAATTCGGATATGACGTATGGAAGAGGAGCCTTTTGTAGTGCTCGAAGGTCGGGTGGAGCACCCAAAATGGGTTGCCCTCGTGCGAGAGAAGCTCTTCGTTTGGTTTGAGCGAAGTCATGAGCATCCAGTAAAAAGGAAAAAGAAGCGCGACGAGAAATGTCCCGAGCGGGATGTAAAGGACGAGCACGCGACGAGGCCAACGCTCGAGGTAGTGCACGCCTTGCCCGCCGAGGTTGTACCTGGCCAATCTCAGTCTCCCCCGCCCTGCTGCCACCGCCGCCGCTGCAATCCGAAATAGCTGAACAGGACCGCTCCAGAAAGCAGCGGGATCATGAGCGATGCGAGTGCGGCCCCCTCGCCGAGAGCTCCTCCAGGGATGGCGCGCTGAAAGGACAGCGTCGCCATGAGGTGGGTGGCGTTGAGAGGTCCCCCGCGGGTCAGGACGTAGATCAGCTGGAAATCAGTGAACGTGAATAGGACCGAGAATGTCATGACGACGGCGATGATGGGCGTAAGCAGCGGCAGCGTCACGTGGCGGAAGATCTGCCAGGCCGTCGCACCGTCGAGCGCTGCGGCTTCGTAGAGCGACGGCGCGATGGTCTGCAGGCCCGCGAGAAGGCAAATGGCGACGAACGGCATGCCGCGCCAAACGTTGGCCACGATGACAGACGAACGTGCCATCCACGGGTCACCGAGAAAATCGACGTAGTGGTCGATCAGGCCAGCTCTCTTGAGCACCCACGAGATGGCCGAGAACTGCGGGTCGTACATCCACGAAAAGGCGATGGCCGAAAGCGCCGTGGGCACGATGAACGGCAGTAGCACGACGGCCCGTACCAAGGCCTTGAAGCGGTCGAGCCGATTGAGCAGCAGCGCGAGCCAGAGACCCAACGCAAACTTGAGAGCGCTCGCCATGATGGTGTAAAACAACGTATTGAAGAGGGATAGCCGAGCGACGCTGTCGCCGAGAAGGAAGACAAAATTGTCCAGGCCCACCCAGTGCCCGGCGCGCCCGATCTTCGCGTCGGTGAAGCCGAGCCAGACCCCCAAGCCCAGCGGATAGGTCAGAAACGCGAGCAGAAGCGCACCTGCGGGCAGCATGAAGAGCAGCCCTAGGAAGTGGCGATTGCGCAGCCAGCGTCGGATCGGAATGGCCAAAGGCATGCGGCGCAAGTCCGCTCTCAGATCTTGTAGTACCGCTCGGCCCTTTTCTGCGCACGCTGGGCCGCCTCGACCGGGGTCCTCGCGCCGGAGGCTGCCTCCGCAACCATGTTCACCAAGATGAAATCGGCCATCGTGGCCTGGGAAGCATACCCCATTTCGCCGGCATAGCCGTTGGGCATCATTCGTTTCATGCAGTCACGGTACGGCGTATGGTTGGGGTCCGCTTGCCAGATCGGGTTCGACTCGTAGGCGACCAGCGGCTGGCTCACGTATCCAATGGATGACGTCTGCCACGGAAGATATTGCGCGTCTTCCATCATGAAGGCCAGGTACGCCTTCGCTGCGTTCGGGTATTTCGTATAGTTGAAGATCATCATCGGAAACGGAAGGTGCAACTCCGTCGGCTTGCCGATGGGTCCGATTGGAAAGTGGGCGTGCCCCATGTCGGCGGCCATCTCCTTCAGCTTCGGGTCCGGAGAGTTCTTGGCGGCGTAGTAGATCGACAGGCCGTTCCCAGTGAGCCCGATCTGCCCGTCGAGGAACGCCTTGTTGTTGCTCGGGTCTAGCCAAGAGAGCGTTCCCGGGATGAACGTGTCATAGAGCTCTTTCGCGTATTCGAGCGCGGCAATCGTCTCGGGGCCGTTGATGACGACGTTGTTCTTGGCGTCGACCATTTTCCCTCCGTGTGACCACACCAGCCAGTGGGTCCACGCGTTGGCGTCGCCCGTGGCATTGCCGAGCGCCAGGCCCGCGGGCATTCCCTTGGCCTTCATACCGCGGCAGAGCTTCAGGAAGAGCGGCAGATCCGTCGGGAACGCGTCGAAGCCAGCACTGTGCATGGCGCTCAAGCGATAGACAACCTTCGTGCCTGCGCATCCCATTGGCACGGCGATCCAGTTCCCCTTGTGCGTGCAGTACGACGCGCACACGTCGTACCATCCTCCGTATTTGTTTCCGAGATAGGTGCAGACGTCCGTGACGTCGACCAGCTTCTCCGGATACTGGTGCGCGTCCTCGAAGGTGGAAATGATGATGTCCGGACCGCTACCGACGTTTGCCGCAACGGCAGCCTTGGGCCGTACGTCCTCCCAGCCTTCTTGGTCGACGACCACTTCGACACCCGTCTTTTCGGTAAACTTCCGGGTGTTGGCCGTCCACGCCTCCTCGTCGCCCTGAGCGAAGCGCTTCCAACGCAGCACCCTGAGTCTCGCATCCTTTTCGGGCGCCCACATCCCGGGCGCGGACGCGGTCTCTCGAGAGCTCGGCGATGGCTTGTTGCAGTGCACGCTCCCCACGCCGATCGTGCTGCCGGCGGCGGCACCAACGGTCGTCCTCAGAAACTCCCGTCTCGAAATGCTCGACATGAGCAGCACCCTCCGTTTGAGAACAATTACAAGCCGAGCGACTCACCCGACTGCGCGTCGAACACGTGAATGCGTTCACGGTCTGGGAGCAGTACAATCGTCTCCCCCGGCCGGAATTCGCGTCTTTCCCGAAAGAGCGCCGTCAAGTCGACGACTCCGCGGGCGACGCCGAACTTGCAGAAAACCTGCGTGTCTGCACCCGTCGGCTCGACCACCACGATGCGCGCCGTGAGGCCGCTCGCCCCGGCGGCCACCGAGAGGTGCTCGGGGCGGACGCCCAAGGTGACGCTCTGCCCGTCGGCCCCCCCGATTGCGGGCGGCGCCGCCACCACGACGCCATCGGAGAGCTCCACGTTCACCGCGCCGCTCGTACGCCGAAGGGTGCCGGGAAACAGATTCATCGCCGGCGAGCCGATGAATGCCGCAACGAAGACGTTCGCCGGACGGTCGTACAGATCAAGGGGCTTTCCTCGCTGCTCGACGACGCCTTCTCGCATGACGACGATCTGGTCGGCCATCGTCATAGCCTCGATTTGGTCGTGAGTCACATAGACCGAAGTAGTCCTCAGTCTCTGGTGCAGCTCTTTGAGCTCCGTGCGCATCGCGGCGCGCAGGTTCGCGTCCAGGTTGGACAGGGGCTCGTCGAACAGGAAGACCCGAGGCTTCCTGACAATTGCGCGCCCCATCGCGACGCGCTGACGTTGGCCGCCCGAAAGCTGCCGCGGAAAGCGATCGAGCAACCCGGAGAGCGCCAGAATGTCTGCCGCTTCCCCGACGCGCCGGTCGATCTCGGCACGCGGATGCTTGGCCAATTTCAGGCTGAACGCCATGTTCTCGCGCACTGTCATGTGCGGATAAAGGGCGTAGCTCTGAAAAACCATCGCGATGTCGCGCTCGTTGGGAGGAGATCCGTTGACGACCTTGCTGCCGATTTCGATCTCGCCGTCCGTGATTTCCTCGAGGCCGGCGATCATGCGGAGTAGCGTTGATTTGCCACATCCGGATGGCCCTACGAGCACCGCGAATTGCCCGTCATCGATGTCGATGTCGACGCCGCGAAGCACGTGAGTCGTGCCGAAATACTTCTGCACATGGCGAATGCGGACGGAAGACGTTCCGCTCTTTTCTGACGCCGCGATCGGCATTTCAGTCGCCCGGCCTTTCGCCAAGGGGAGACTGGCTGGGCGTCGGGGCTCGAGCGTGCCAGTCGCACTCACAGACGTTGCCACATACCATGCAGGAAGGGGCCGGGCAAGAAGCCTCGCGGAATCCGCCGGCCCCTTGGTCGCGTGGGCGCGCGGAAAAGCGGTTTCCAACGACGGTCGAACGGTGCGCCGATGGACCGACGCCCGGACGCGGTCAATATTGCAGTATCTTCGACAAAAACGCCTGCGCCCGTTCGCTCCGCGGCGACCCGAAGAACTCGCCCTTCGGGGTGTCCTCTACGATTCTTCCGTGATCCATGAAAACGACGCGGTGCGCGACCTTCCTCGCGAACCCCATCTCGTGCGTGACGACCATCATGGTCATACCCTCGCGGGCGAGGTCCACGATGACGTCCAACACCTCGCTTATCATCTCGGGGTCAAGCGCCGACGTCGGCTCGTCGAAGAGCATACATACCGGCGCCATGGCGAGCGCACGGGCGATGGCCACGCGTTGCTGCTGACCGCCCGAGAGTTGCGACGGGTGTTTCTGGCCGTGCGCCCTCAGGCCGACTCGATCCAGAAGTCGAAGCCCGGTGGCAATCGCCTCGGCCTCGCTCCGGCGAAGGACATTCACCTGTGCGAGCGTGATGTTTTCGATGACCGTCATGTGCGGAAACAGCTCGAAATGCTGGAAAACCATGCCGACGCGCGCGCGAAGCTTGGGCAAGTTGGTCTTCGAGTCTCCGACAGAGACGCCGTCGACGATGATCTCGCCCCTCTGGAATGGCTCCAGGGCGTTCACACACTTGACGAGAGTGCTCTTGCCCGACCCCGATGGCCCGCAAATCACGACGACCTCGCCGGCGGCCACTTCGATCGAGCAGTCGGTGAGAGCGGTGAATTCGCCGTACGACTTGCCGACATGGCGGATGGAAATCAATGTTTGCGCCGCCTTCCAAGACGCCCGATCGCCGTCGATGCGCCATAGCTCAAAGCGAAGTAACTTGCGCCCGCGAAGAGAAGAAGCTCGACGAGGCGTCCGTCTCGCTCGCCTATTTTCGACGCCACGCCGAAGAAGTCTCCCAGCGCCGAGACGTAGACGAGCGACGTGTCCTGGAAGCAAATGATCGCCTGCGTCAAGAGCAGGGGTAGCATGTTTCGGAGCGCTTGCGGCAACACGACCAAGCGCATCGACTGGCCGTAGGTCAGCCCGAGCGCGCTTGCGGCTGCGAGCTGCCCCGTCGAAACGCTGCCGATTCCGGCCCGAATGATCTCGGCGTAATAGGCGCTCTCGAACAGCGAGAAGGCGACGGCCGCCGACCCCAACCGCGCGTCGGTCGACGCATCGAGACCCAGCAGGCTACGGAGCAGTTGGGGCGTGACGAGAAAGAACCACAAGAGCACCATGACGAGCGGAACCGACCGGAAGACAGTGACGTAGCCCGTGGCGAAGTACGACAGTTCAGGCCTCGTCGAAAGGCGCATCATCGCCAAGAACGTCCCCCAGACCATGCCGGAAGCGACGGCGGCGAAGGTGATCTCCAGCGACACCTTCATCCCGCCCAGCAACAGCGGGAGCGCCGCAGGAATGGAGCTCCAATCGAAGTCGTAAATGGCTCCTCCTACGATCTCGCGCCGATGCGATCGGGCAGGCGCGTGCGCTTTTCGACGGTGCGCATGAGCAGCAAGACGACGAGGTTGATGGCCGCGTAGAGGAGCGTCACCGAAATGAACGACTCGTACGATTGTCCGGTGTAGTCCAAGAGCTGGCGGCCTTGTGCGGCGAGCTCGAGTAGCCCGATGGTCGAGCAGACCGCCGAGTTCTTGAAGACGTTCAGAAACTCGGAGGTCAACGGCGGAACGATGATTCGCAGAGCGATGGGGCCCAGCACGTAACGATAGGTCTGCGACAAGGTGAGGCCCAGGGCGAACGCGGCGTTCTTGAGGTCGCTGGGCAGAGACTCGAGTCCGGACCGGACCTGCTCGCAGACCCTGGCTCCCGTGAAAAGCGCGAGCGCGAGCGTGGCGGCAACGAACTGCTGTTCCCCTGGGCTCCAGTGCTTGAATCGATGGCCGCCAGGGAGAATCTCAGGAAACACGAAATACCAGATGAAGAGCTGCACCAGAAGTGGCACATTGCGAAATATTTCGACGTACGACGTTCCGATCCGTCGGAGCCATCGGTTTGGAACGGTGCGCAGCACGCCCATGATTGACCCGACGACGAGCGCGAGCGCCCAGGCGGACAGAGAAAGCACGACGGTCATGCGCATTCCGGCGAGCAACCAGCCGAGGTAGGTGGTCTCTCCGGTGGGGACCGGACTGAAGAAGATTGCCCAGTTCCAGCGGTGTCCCATGAGGGTTGGCGGAGGGCGGCGGACCGAGTGCTCTTGGAGCGCTCAGAGATCCAGAGGGCGGTCGGTCGGATTCTCGAACAAGGTCGCCATGTCGCTGCTCAGCGGGAGCTTCAGGTTCACCCCCCTTGGGGGGATGGGGTTACGAAACCATTTGTCGAAAAGCTTGGCCAGCTCGCCGGAGGTCCCCAGCTTGGCGATCGTCTCGTCCACCAATTTCTTGAGCGCCACGTCTTCCTTGCGCATCATGCACCCGTAAGCTTCGCGGGACTGTGGCGTTCCCACCACGACCCACCGGTCGGGGTCCTTCGACTTCGCCCTCTCCCCGAACAAAAGCACGTCGTCGTTCATGAACGCGGCGGCCCGACCTGTCTCGAGCATGAGGAAGGACTCGCCGTGGTCCTTGGCGCTGATGATCTGAAGGTTCAACTTCCGGTCTTCATTCATCTTTCGGAGCAGTCGCTCCGACGTCGTGCCTGCGGTAACCACGACGGTCCTGCCCGACAGATCGGGAAAGTCTCGTATCTCTTTCGAAGATTCGACGCTCACCATGAGACGCGTGCCCACGACGAAGATCGTGTTCGAAAAGGCGACTTGCTTTTGTCGCTCGACGTTGTTGGTGGTCGATCCGCATTCGATGTCGACCGTCCCGTTCTGAACGAGCGCGATCCGGTTTTGTGAGGTCACGGGGACGAGCTTGGTCTGCAAGGTCGGCAGTCCGAGGTCGCCGCGGATGCGTTCGACCGCCTTGAGCATGATTTCTTGCGAGTACCCGATGACTTGCTGCTGGTCGTCGTAATAGGAGAACGGAATCGACGACTCTCTGTGCCCGAGGGCGATGACGCCGCTCTCCTTGATCCTCGCCAACGTGTCCGTCGGCTCCTGGGAGCGCTGCCGACAGCCCGGCGCAGCTATTGCGCACACGACCGTCAGGGCGAGAGCTGGGATCGCCGCGGCGGCAAGCCGGCAGCGGAGTGCAAAACCTCGGATCGCGTCCATTTCTTGGCGGCCTCCCGCCTGGGCGATCCTTACCCGACGGCGCAACCATCGTCTACCGAGCGCTCGCGCCGATGCGCCCACCTGCCTGCCGCCCGCGAAAGGGTCGGGGCGCTCCGTCACGCGCGCCTCCCGATCACGCACGGGGCGGGTGTCCGTGAAGTCTACTTTCGGCTCGCCTCGAGGCCGGAGCCGCCCTGACCGAACCCCGGTTGGATGTTGACCACGCCGAACTGGCGATCGACGACCTCGCGCCGGGCCGCCATCATCCAGACGAAGTTGATGCTGTGACCCGGGGCGGCAACGTTGGGGTGGTAGCCGGCGGGCATGAGCACGGCGTCGCCGTCATGCACGACACCGACGAACTCGGGCGAATCGGGCCGCGTATAAACGAGCTGGATCCCGAACGCAGGGGACGGCATGTCGAAATAGACGTAAAGCTCCTCGAGCAGGGCCGAGTGCTCGTGGGGTGGCCAGCTGGTCCAGTTGCCGGGGACCGACCGGGTGAAACCCGCGAGGATCCGCCCCGCCCGGACGTTGTCGCCGATCAGGATGTTGAGATCTCGGCCCGTCGCTGCGCCTCCGGTCCGGAACTTGAGCCTCGGGTCTTTGGACACGTCGGCGTAGCGAATTACCTGCAGCGGATAGTCGCCATTCACCTCGGCGGCGCACTCCACCAAGTCGACCTCGCCCGACGTGGTGACCTCGACTGCCGACCCACGAGGAACGTAAATCGCGTCGTAGAGACCGAGCTCGTGCCGATCGCCGCCGACACGGGCCGTGCACGCGCCGCGCATCACGAGAAGCGCGGTTTCGCGCCCCTCGGTCGCGAACGTCGTCCGCGTCAGGTCCGAGCCGAGAAGGGTCCGCCCGTAGTGCAGGTGAGCGAGCACGCTGTTCGAGGGCGATACGGGGATCGCGCGGCCGCGATGGGATGCCGTGCCCGCGAAAATCAGCTTACGGGCATCGAGTGAGGGCGGACTCGACGCGTCGAGCATGCCATCGTGACTACCCGCGCGCTCTCGGTCCGTCAATCGGTTCATTCCCGCATCCGCGGGGGCTCGGGTTGCTCGTGGCGGGGTGGCGCGAGCCGGGCCGCCCGGATCGCTAGACGGCGAGAGCCACTACGGCATTCCAGATGGCTTCATCGACAGGAACGCCGCCATTCAAGCTGTCGCGTCGCGCCTTCAACGTTCGCTCACCGGGAAACTTGATTCCCGAGCCGCTGCCCTCGGCAGGTGCCGACGAGGCCGTCCATTCCAGGACCGAGGCGATGAGGACGTTGCGCGCAGCCGCGGGCATGGCTTTCTCGAGGTCGAACGCGATGAATACCTGCGAGAGCCCCGTTTCTGCCGTCTCGCGTCGTATCTCCGAAGTCGTCTGACCTCCGGAGAGCAGCGCGGCAACCAGATCGAGGAGCAACGACAAGCCCGAGCCCTTCCAAAACCCGATCGGCAGCGGCCGTTGAGCCTCCAGTATGGCGCCCGGATCGTCCGTAAGCTGGCCCGCCTTGTCGTACCCGCCCGCGACGGGCAGGCGCTCACCCCGGTGGTGGGCTGTTTCCATCCGGCCGTAAGAAAACTGTGACATCGACATGTCCAACACCACGCCACCCTCGGCGCTCGGGACGGCGACGATGAGCGGGTTATTGCCCAGCCGATTTTCGCGCCCTCCCCACGGCGGCAGGTTCGGATTGGTATTCGTCCAGCAGATTCCCAGGAAGCCGGCGTCGGCGGCTTGCCAGCCGTAGGCACCCCCCCGCATCCAGTGGTTCGTATTTCGGAGGCCCACCGCGCCGACACCGTTTGAGCTGGCCAGCTCGATTGCCCGAGACATGCAAGTGATGGCGCTGAGAGGACCTGCGGCCCGGTGCCCATCCCACTGCTCCCACGCGCTGCCGGGTGCGCTGACGCGTTCAGCGCGCGCCCGCACGTCGACTACTCCTGATTGGACGTAGGAGACAAAACGGGGCACTCGATTGATCCCGTGGGAGGCCACGCCATCCCGGCTGGCTTCCGCGAAGATTCGCGCACAAGTCTTTGCTGCGTCCGCATCGAATCCGAGTCCGGTGAAGATACGGACAAGCACGCCCTGCACTTCCTCAAAAGGGACACGGATCATCGAGAGCCTGGCTACTAGCACACCAGCCGACATGGATCGCACCAAAATGCCACGCCCCAAGGCCGCCGTGCGCATCCCGCGACGGGTCGGCGGCCACCGTGGGCCACTCCGTCGGCCCCCGACCCGACCACCGTCTAGTGCCGCTCGGCACAAGTTCTGCCAGGTGATGGCCGGGCCGACTTTGAGGGTCCCGGGCGAAGCCCCGAGCCAAATGCAGTGCCGTCCGGCGCTCGAAGCAGCGCGCCATCCGGAAGGCGTGGTGGCAGAACGTCTGGCGCACGGCCCTAGAATAGATAGAAACCGGAGAGCTGAATGCGGTGATTAATCGAGTGAATGCCGTCCACGGTCATCGTGTTGAAGTTGGCGTATTCGAGGCCGATCCGCACGGAGGGCAACGGATCGCCGAAGAGATTCACATCGAACCAGTCTTCCGCGGCCATCGTCTTGCTCGCAGCGCCGTAGTAGTGGCTGTTCGCCGACTGCACGTGCGAGTAGTTGCCGCTGACGAAGAGCCTCGCGTCCAGCCCGGGGAAGTAATACTGGCCGCCTAAGAGCCACGTCGTCCACTGGATGCCGTGTAGCCCGCCGCCGCTGTCGAATGTGACGACGCCGTTGTCAATGTTCGGGATGGCTTGCGTCCCGCCAGCGGGAGGGGCGGGATACGTCGGGAAGGTGATTCCGCCGGTCAGGCCGGTATACATGTCGTTGAAGCCGTAGCCCGACGCGAATTCGCCGTTGAAGGACAGCGAGTTTCCCTTGTTGTCTTTCGTTCCTGGAATGACAGGGAGGAAAGCGTCGACCGCGAACGCGCTCAGTGTGAGCTCCTTGGTGGTCTTCGGAACCGCCTGGAACGCGTTCACCTCGACGCGGCGCACGAGCCCCGTCGCCGCGATGGACAGCGGGGAGATCTGGGTGCCGGTGGAGCCCACGGTCTGCACGCCGGTCCACGAATCGACTGCGAGTCGGATCCCTCCCTGCCCGTCGGGGATGCCCGTGTCGCGTTGCACTGGGCGCGTGGCCGCGACCGCGATCTCGAACGTGATCGGGTCCGCCTTGACCGTCTTGCTGATACGGAACTGCGTCGTGCGCGCGTTGATCTCGCCCGGCACACCCTGTAGCTCGACAGTGTTCGCATGGTAAGCCGACTGCCAACCGAACACCTGCCAGTACTGCCCGAAGAGAATGTCGACGACGGGGGTCTCGACCCTCAGGTTCATGTGGCGGACGCGAAGAAGCGGGTTGGCCCAGTACGCGCCTTCACCTATCCCGCTAATCGAGTATGCCGTCGTAGTCGCGCCCACGATGCTGGGCTCACCCTGAAAGTCGAACTCGAGGTTCGCGCTCGCCCGAACCGACGACACCTCGGGCGCCTTTATTCGAAGACCCACGCGCGAGTTGCGGATGCCCATCTGAAAGCGGTAGTTCTCGCCCGCGACCGATCCGGCGCGAGCGACCAGGCCTGAGCCGGCGGCATCCGTAAAGCTCTGTGTCGAGTCGGAGATGGCGTCGGCATCGACGAAGCCGTAGAGGGTGGTCGCCCACTTTCCTACGACCACCGTCCCCTGTTGCGTGGCGGCGCTCGAGCCGACGGTTTCCCGGAGATCGCGCACAGCGCTGTCGTACTCCGCCTGCGAGATGACCCCCTTCTCACGCATCAGGCGAAGCGACGTCAGCTCGATGGGAGATCCGAGGATCGGTTTCGAGGGCGGCGGGGCCGGGGCCGGGGCCGGGGCCGGCGGATAAACGGGCTCCACGGGGGCGGGCGGCGGCGCCGTCGGGTACGCCGCCGGAGGCGCGGTGCTCGGCGCGGATTGCCAGGTGGGCTGGGGCGCCGGCGGCAAAGGCGCGGGCGCCGTCGCGCTCGGGACCGCCGAAGGCAGAGGCACCGGCGTACCCTGCGCGAACGCCAGGCTGGGGGTGCACAGAAGGAGCGAGCCGACAGTCAGAGTGAGTGTTCTGGTCACGATGGCCACCTCTTTGGGGGGCGCCATGCTAGAGCTTGGAGCGCGCGGACGTGACAAAATAAGTGCCCGTCCCCGAAACGTTGCTGAAAGGTAATTCTCGAGACGACCTCGCACGCACGGTCCAATGCGACGGTGCAAACGTCACGAGCTTTCTCGAACGCACCGGCGGTAAGCCCGCATCATCGACCGGCTCGCGACTCGTCCTTCAGGCGATACAGCGTCTCGCCGGCCTTGGGTACGTAGAGTCGCCCTTGGGCGCTTTCCGATCTCCACTCGTCCACGTCCACGCTGCGGAAGTCGCGATAGCCCAGGTTTACGGCGCGGCACTCGCCTTCGCTGATCCGTGTCGCGAGCGTGACGTTGATTCGCGGGCATTCGACTCCGTCAGCATACGTGCCGATCCCCTTCACGTGGGTCGAGTGCGCGAGAACACCCCTCGGAACGCCTCTGAAGCGATCCATCTGTTTCACGAAATAGTCGCGCACGTGATAGCCGATCTGACGAATGACGGCACCGTGGGTCGCCGACAGCCGATCCAGATGCGGAGCGTACACGACGAGCTCTCCTCCGTCGGCGATCACCGGTTCGAGCTTGTATACGCACTTGGCGCCCACCCAGAACTCGTCGTACATCTGCGGGGCGCAGCTGAGCACCGACTGAAATGGGCGTTCCACGTAGACGATGTTGACCTTTCCCGAGAGGTCCGACGCCGCACTCCATGCATCTTCGGGTGCTCCAACGTAGAGACCGACCAGCTTGCCGTGTTCGACCACGAGGCTCGCACACTTGCGTTCTACGGGGACCATCGAAGCGGCCTTGTCGACCACGGCACGAACGGGCGTGTACTTCGTGCCTATGATGGCCGGATTCGTGATGAGCGCCCCGAGCCAATGGAACATGTCGGTGATCTCGCGGCCAGAGACCCCAGGGAATAGGTACTTGTTCCCTCCTGAGAACCCAACAACCTCGTGGGGAAATGTCGGCCCGATGATGAGGAGCAGATCGTAGTCGAATACCAGGCGGTTGATCGTGACGTCCACGCGTTCGCGCATCCGTCCACGGGAGATGCGGTCCACATCCTCTTCGGAGAGCTCTCCGACAGAAACGAGCTGCGATGGATTGTCCCAGTGGTGGTTGAAAAATCTCGTCTTGGAATAGCGGTCGCGGCGATCCTGCTCGGTAATGCCCAATCGTTGATTGATCGCCGCATCGCTCATGGGTGGGTGAGTTCCCAGGGCGATCAGGACGTCGAACGCACTGACTTCGGGGCTGAGCAGCTCGTGCATGACCCGGAACATCATGTCCAAGGGTGCAGTCCGCGTGTTGTCCGGCACGATGGCCAGCACTCGCTTCCCCGGCAGGTTCCACTCTGCAACCTCGGCGGCGCAAACTTCGCGCACCTCTGCTTCGCTGAGCCCTACCCCGGGCCGTCCCATTCCTCTCATGGTCGCCTACGCACAGCGGGCCCGGTTGAAGCCGAGGAGAAGGAACATGAAAGACAGATAGGGCTGGGGACGCGACACCCGGCCTCCTTCAGAGCGGCCGAGCGATTGAGCGAACGACGACGTTAAGGGTAACCGTCGCAGGTCGGGGTGTCAAGTGGCCTTACCAGTATGTTCCACCCGAGCGTTCCGAGCTACTCCGATCCAGGCGCAAAGCGCGGTGCGCGAATCGGCCTTCGCCTCTCTCAGTTGGCGGCGATGAGTCGCCGGCGGAGTCGATGCGAGACTTGCTCGAGCAGGAGAACGGTCACGAAAATCACGACGAGAATCGTCGACAGGTGTCCGAAGTCGAACATGTCGTAGCGGCCCTTGAGCTCGATCCCGATGCCGCCCGCGCCGACAACCCCGATCACCGTCGCCATGCGAACGTTTCGCTCGAGAATGTACTGGGTGTAGGCGATGTATTGGGGAAGCACCTGGGGGAGGACGGCGTAACGGAGGACTTTCAGGCGGTTCGCCCCGACCGCGAAGAGCGCCTCTTGGGGCGCGGAATCGGCGTTCTCCACGTCCTCGGCCAGAAACTTTCCGAAAAAGCCCGCCGAGTGAAAGCCGAGGGCGACGACCCCGGCCATCGGACCGAAGCCGAACGACAGCGTCAGAATGAGGGCGGAGACCAGCTCCGGCACCGCGCGGCAGAAGCTGCTCGCCGTGCGTGCCAGCCCGTAGAGTGCCACGTTCGGCGAGTACCCTCGCGCGCCGAAGTACGCGAGCGGAAGGCCCACGGCCAGGCCGAACAGCGTTCCCCAGAGCGAAATCTCGAGGCTCTGAAGCATCTTTCCCCAAACATAAACGAGATAGCCATACGGCTCGACGAGCACCTCCTCGGCCTCGACGGTATCGACCATCTTCTTGTTCTCGAAGTCATACCGCGAGGTCGTCGTGTTTCGCTTCTCGATCCGCGCAAAAAGCGGGAGATGGTCACGATCGAGCCCCTCGACGCGGGTCACGAGCGTCTCGTTGGCAATCACCAGGGGAAGCGCGTTCGATACGAATCGTCCGAGGCCCTTTCCGATCTCGGAATGTTCCCGCAACCCCAGCCCGGCCGCGACCCATTGCGCGGTGAGGAAGATGATCCGCGGAATCTCGGTGCGGCCCGCCGACACGCCGAGCAAGACCGACGCCATCAGAGCGATGGCGATCGCCCGGGTGGTGATCGGCTGTCGAAGCTTCCATTCTTCCGCGGGCTTCTGGCGTGGAGCAAGGTCGGCGACGGAGAGGCCGCCGCTGCCGGTCGCGACGACGGGCTCCGCCGGGTCGGTGGTCGCACCGCCCCTGGGCAGTATCGAATAGACGCGCTCGAGCGCCGCGGCGTCCAGCTCGGAAGGCGACCCGTCGGCGATCACTTTGCCCGCTCTCATCGCCACGATTCGGTCGGCGAACTCCTTCGCGAGACCGACTTGATGTAGGCTGCAAAGAACGGTCGCGCCGCGGCGCGCCGACGTATCGCGGAGCAGGCGCAGGATCGTCCGGCTCATCTCGACGTCCAGGCTCGCGACCGGCTCGTCGGCGAGGACGACGGCGGGGTCGAGAATGAACGCTCTGGCGATGGCAACCCGCTGCTGCTGGCCGCCCGAGAGCTGCGATGCGCGGCGATACAGCTGGGTCTCGTGGAGACCAAGGTCGTCGAGCAGCGAGCACGCTTTGCGGCGATAGCGCTCGGGAAAAACCCCGAATAGGGCCGGAATCGTGGAGACCTTGCTCAGGGCGCCGCCGAGCACGTTGTCGAGCACGGTGCCGCGACCGACGAGCCCAAATTGCTGGTGCACCATGCCGACCTTCGATCGCACGACGCTCAGGGTCTGAGGCGTGACCTGCGTTCCGTCCACCTCGATCGTTCCGGAGGTCAGCGTCACGAGACCGTTGGCCGCGCGCAAGAGGGTCGACTTACCAGCGCCCGACGAGCCGAGGATGACGCAAAACTGCCCCCGCGGAACCTCCAACGTGACGCCTTCCAACGCCACGGTTCCATCCGCGTAGCGCTTCGTGGCGTCGCGGCAGCAAAGCATACGGCTATTTCTGCCCGGCCTTTTTCAGGACTGCATCCCTGATCGCGTCGACCTTTTCGAGCCTCTGCGCGACCTTCATGAACTCGGCCTCGGGGTAGTCTACGTCGTAGCGGTCGACCTTTGCACCGCCATAGCCCCGCACCTGATCCGGCGTGATGCCAGGGGCCTTGTGCACGCTCGCAAAACCTTCACGAAGCTTCCTCTTCGTCTCGGGATCGAGCCCGGGGTGCATGGCGAGCGGAGGGTTGGGGAGGGGGTCGCTCTTGGCAAGAGGCCGTAGCCTGTCGGCATCGATTTTCTTCTCGGTCACCGCCTTCTCGAAGGAGTTGAAGGACGCCGCACCCGCATCGACACGCCCCTCCGCGCACGCCGCAAGGGAGTTGACGTGGCTGCCGGCGAAGATGATTTTGCCGAGGTCCTTCACGGGATCGATCCCGGCCTCCATCAACATGACCAGTGGGAAGGCGAAGCTGGAGGTCGACGAGGGATCTCCTACCGCCATTGCCTTGCCTCGCAGATCCGCGAGACTGTGCAATGGTGCGTCCGTACGGACGAAGATGCCCGAAAAATACGTCGAGGAGCCGTGCTCCACCGCCACGGCGAGCAGCTCTGCGCCGGCGCGCTTCTTTGCTTGTAAGTACGAGACGGCGCCGAACCAGCCTACGTCGACCTGGCCATTGGCCATGGCCTCGACCACGGCGCTGTAGCTCTGCCCAACGCGTACGTCGAAGTAAAGCCCCTCGGTCTTCGTGATTGCGTTGAACAGGGGCAAAAAATCGGCCTTCGTCCCGCCCTCGGTTCCCCCGTCGGCGGGAATCAGCATCACCTCGAGCGGCTTTTCAACGGTGCCATCCCGTGGCCACTTGACCGCGCCCGTGGTGGCCCCTTGCCCTCCGGGAGCGTCGCTGCCGGTTCCCTTCTTTCCGCACGCAACGAGGGTGCAAGCGAACGCCAGCGGCAACACCAAACGAATGCGATAGCTCCGCCCCATATTCATGGGCAGTAGGTGTACCAGGCGTTCGTGACGAACGGGTGACAGAACGACGGCGTTCCTCGTCCCTCCAGGGCAGGATCGATGTCTTGCGGCTCGGCCACTGGCTGCAGCACGCTCACGCGTGCTGGGAATGCTCCTTCACGCGGGAAACGAGCTGCGTCGGGTTTACGAACCGCAAAGCGATCGCCAGCCATACGAGGGTGACGAGCATGTAAATCATCGCCATCGCATCGACCGATTGGGGTGCCCGAACACCAGCGGCGAACACAGCGTAGTAGAGCGCGACGACCAGAGTTTGTGAATCGGGTCCGGCGACCAGAAACGTGAGCTCGAACATCGCCATGGTCCGCACCAGCACGAGAAGCGCGGCAGCGAGAATGCCGGGGGCCAGCAGCGGGACCAGAACGTAAATGAACATGCGCCCGATGCCCGCGCCGCACACCCGCGCCGCAGCTTCGAGATTGGGGTCGATCTGCTCGATGAACGGCGTCATGACCAGAATCACGAATGGCACCATGGGAATCATGTTTGCCAACACCACCCCGCCCAACGTCCCCGCCAAGCCGACCTTGTACATGGCGGTCGCAAGCGGGATTCCGTACGTCATCGGAGGCACCATCAACGGCAACAAGAAGAGAAGCGTGAGCGCTTGCTTGCCCGGAAACTCGCGACGAGCAAGCGTATAGGCGGCTGGCACTCCGATCAGGATCGACAGCGCGACGACGGCTCCCACGACTTCGACCGTGACCCACAGCACGGAGCGCAGCTGGAACTCGTCCACGGCAGACCTGTACCACGACGTGGTCCAGCCATCCGGCAGCCAGGTGCCGAGCCATCGATTCGCAAAAGAGTTCACAGCCACAGCGGCGATGAGTAGGCCGACGTTCACCACGAAGAACACGATGAGCGCGTTGAGCAGTCCGTTCCAGCCCCCGAGAAGCCAACGGGACGTCGACCGGTCGGTCATCCTTTTCCTCCGGCGACCGGGCCGCGATAGAAGAGACCTCGGAGGCCGAGCGCCCCTCCTACGACGGCCAGCTGGACGATACCCATGATCATCGCCACGCACGAAGCCAGCGAGTCGTCGTATTGTTCGAAGGCCGCCTCGTATGCCGCGACGGATATCACCCGAGTGGGCCCCGCTGGAGCTCCGAGGAGGACCGCCGACGGGTATACGGAGAAGGCCTGGACGAACGCGAGGCAGAAGGCCATCGCGAGCCCGGGAGAGAGCAGGGGCAGGTAGACGTATCGGAACTGCTGCCAGGGGTTGGCCCCGAGGGTCGCGGCCGCCCGAGCAAGCACGGGGTCGATGCCGGTGATGTACGAGAGAACGAGCAAAAATACGAACGGAAATCCCGAAGTCACGAGCGAGATCAGGACGCCGATATAGTTGTGCGTGAGGTGAACCGGCTCGTCGATCAAGTGAAGAGCTTGCAGCGTTTGAGATAGCCACCCCTTGGGCCCGAGATACGTCAGCATTCCGTCGGCGATGAGCACGGTCCCCAGCGTGATCGGGACGACGAGGATGGCGGTGAGCCACTTTTGATATGGGGATTTCACGCGCAGCCGGTAGGCCAGCGGCAACGCAAGCCCCAGGTTGATTGCCGTCGCGGGCAAGGCCAGCTTCAACGTGGTCAGAATGGTCGGCCAAAGGCGATCGCTGCTGAAGAACGATCGGTAGTTGGCGAGCCAACCGCCCTGGTGCGGCTCGAACGACAGCAAGAAGCCGTACGCAAACGGGTAAACGAAGAGAAGGAGCATGAAGAGCGTGGCCGGCGCCAAAAGGACGTACGCCGGATCGATCCGCAGTCCTCGGATCGCGCTCGCGTGAGCGGTCTCTTGGGAAGTCGAGACAGAAGCTCCCATGATGTGCTCAGGTGTCGGCCGCATACACGAGAACGCGTTCGGGCAAGACGCTCAAATGCAGCTTGTCGCCCAGAGCCACAGTCGAGCTGGCCCGAACGTGCAACGTCACCCCTCCGGGCACGGACACGTCGATCAGGGAATCCCGACCACAATACTCGACGTTGGCCACCCAGCCTGGAACGGTGTTGACGGTCTGCTCCGCACCGATCGTGATGTCGTCGGGCCGGATCGCCGCACACAGACGCCCGCCGTCTGTCACCTGCCTCAACGTTCCCGTGAGTGACATTCCGTCGCGGTGCAGGGTGACTTGCCCGGTGCGGGCGGTGGGCGCAGGATCGAAGTCAATCACGTTTCGATACCCCATGAACCGCGCCACGTGCAGGTTGGCTGGCTGGGCGTAGACCTCGTGCGGTGGTGCCACCTGCTGAACGACCCCCTCGCGCAAGACGACAATGCGGTCGGCCAGCGACAGCGCTTCGTCCTGGTCGTGCGTGACGTAAATCGTAGCGCGCCCGAGCTCCCGATGAATTCGCCGAATCTCGGCTCGCGTCTCGATCCGCAGCTTTGCGTCGAGGTTGGATAGAGGCTCGTCCATGAGCACGAGCGGCGGCTCGATGACGATCGCACGGGCAATCGCCACGCGCTGCTGCTGTCCGCCCGAGAGTTGACCGGGGAGCTTGTCCGCCTGCCCCGCGAGCTGCACCAATGAAAGAGCGTGGTCGACGCGGCTCTGGATTTGGGCCGCGGGAACGCCGCGCATGCGCAGGCCGAAGCCTACGTTCTTGCGCACGGTCATGTGGGGAAAGAGCGCGTAGTTCTGGAAGACCATTCCGAAGCCACGCTTCTCCGGCGGGAGCACGTCGATGCGCTTCTCGTCGAGCCAGATGCCGCCGCCCGACAGTTGCAGAAGACCCGCGATGCAATTGAGCGCCGTGGACTTGCCGCATCCCGAGGGGCCGAGCAGCGCGATGAACTCGCCGCGACGCACGACCAAAGACAGGTCCTTCAGCGCGGCAAATCGCGGTCCGGTCGATCCGCCGAATGTGCGGTTGACCGAGACCAACCGGAGCTCGTCGAAATCATTGGGCGTAGCCCTGCCGCTCATGCGCCCGAGCCCGTCTGCGGGACCGCCGAAAAACCAAGGTGGAAAGCCATGAGCTCCACGATGCGAACCTTGCGACTACTTCGACTTCTGGCCGCCGATTTCCTGATCCCACCGGTCGAACGCAGCGACCATCGCCTTGGCTTCGAGCGGCTGCACGTGCGGAAACTGCGTGAGCCACCCCTCGTACTCCGAGCGGCCAAACTCGCGCAGGACATCCTGGCTTTCTTGGGGCGCCATCGACAGCGGTACATCCTTGACGGCCGGGCCCGGGTAAAAGAAGCCCTTGTCGTAGGTCAGCGCCTGCTGCTCCGGTTGAAGCAGGTACTTCACGAGGTCGAGAACGACTGCGAGCTTGTCGGCGGACAGCCCCTTCGGAATGGCGATGTATTGGGTGTCATTGACCCAGGTCATGCCATGAAACGCAGCCACCTTGTAGGTCTTCGGCACGATGCCGATCGCTCGGGGATTGATGTCCCATCCGGTGACCGTCACGGTCATGTCGCGCGACCCCTCACCGAACTCCTTCATCGTAGCGGTGGTACCGCTTGGGTAGTACTCGACGTACGCGCCCAAGTCCTTGAGATACGCCCAGGTCTTTGCCCAACCGTTGATCGGATCCTTCGGATTCGAGTCTCCGAGCAGGTACGGAAGGCCCATCAAGAACGTTCGCCCGGGCCCCGAGTTGCGTGGACGCGCGTAGATGAATCGTTTCGGGTGAGCTTTCGCCCACGCGAGCAACTCGGCCGGGGAGCTCGGGGGCTTGGCAACCTTGTCGGGATTGTATTCGACGAGCGGCCCAGCTGGCATGAAGACCACGGCAATCGCCTGACCCTGCGCGAGCTTCTGCATCTCGCGCGCCTGCGGCAGGTAGTTGTCGAGCAGGCCCGGGAACGTGTCCGCGTAGTCCGGCAAGACGCGAGTCCAGAGTCCCTGGTCGATGCCCTGGGCGAGAGCGTCGGTGCCGGTGGTCACGATGTCGATATCGCTGCGGCCGGCGGCCTGCATCGCTTTCAACTTTCCGGGCAGCTCGGGAGCGGGCGCCTTCGTGAAAGTGACCTTCTCGACGGTGTCGGGGTGCTTGTCGCGATAGTGCTCGATCGCCGTCTGCACCAGCGCCATCGTTCCCGCGACGTCGACGACATTGATCGTGACGGGGCTCTTCTTGCTTGTCGCGGCGCTAGGCGCCTCGCCGGCAGTCGATGACTCCGGCTTTTTACACGCAAGCAGAAGGAAGGCCAGACAGCCCGCGAGGCCAAGGAGGCTCGGGATGGCAGACGATCCGACGCGACGCCAGCATTTGGGCGCTCCCCGGTTCCCTAATGAGTTGTTCATGGTGATCTTTCCCCTGTTGTGTCGTCGTCAGACCTTGCCAGCTCGTCTTGCGAGGCAATGCGCGCCGGCCCTTGTCGAGGGCGGGTATCCCCAGCGATCCATATGTGACGTCGCGAACCTAGTCCGTACTCTGGGGGATGTCGACCCATTTGTCGGGTTCCACCGGACCGCGTTCACCGTGCCGGCCCGGAATGCCAAGTCCACAAATAGGGTGGCAACCAGCCGAACGACACTGCGCCCGCCAGGGCCAGCGGGGATGGTGCCGCGGTTGAATAGGAGGGAGGTCGGCATCATCGCGCCGGAACCGAAGTAGACACGGAAGGTCGGTCCGACGACTCCTTGCGGTCCCAACCGCGGCTGAACTCGCGATCGACGCGCTCCAAATGTTGTCGCATCGCGTTCCGCGCGCCCCGAACGTCCCTCGCCTCGATGCCGGCAAGAATCGCGCGGTGATCTCGCAATGCCGCCGCCCGCAGCTCGGGCGTTTGAAAGTGGTGTTCCATGCGCTTCCAGATGGCGCCGCGGCCTCGATCCCACAGATCCTTCACCACCGACACGAGGGTGCCGTTGTGCGCCGCCGCCGCGATTGAGAGATGAAAATCCCGGTCCGCCGTGTCGGCATCTCGGCTCTGGCGCTCGCGTCGCTCCATCTCCCGAATCGCCGCGCGAATGGGGACAAGGTCCTTGGGCCTTGCGTTGCGCACGGCTTCACCCGCAATCTCCCCTTCAATGAGCCAACGAGCACGAAGAAGCTCGAACGGGCCCTGTCCTTCGCTCGTCGGATCCGCGATGGGAACGGGCCTCGGAACGGCGACGTAGATTCCCGAGCCGACGCGCACTTCGACCTTGCCCTCCACTTCGAGCGCGATCAGCGCCTCCCTCACCGAGGGTCGGGAGACCCCGAGCAACGTCGCGAGCTCTCGTTCGGACGGCAGTCGCTGCCGCTTCGCAAACTCACCGGATCCGATCAGTGCGGACAGCTGGTCGGCAATCCGCCGATAAAGCCGAGGGTTCTCAACGGTTTGTATGGGCATAACGGACGCACGCGTCTCAGAAAATTAATCCCCTACGGGCAGCACCGCGCCCGTTCCACCCTGAATCGCGGCGCGTCATCGTACTTCTTTTGCCGACCACTACCGTTCTCGCTTGAACAACTCCCCGGGCTCAGTGTAACGGGACGGTATTGTGCCAAGGTCAGGTTGTCAAGTGGTCCGACCACCCATGTGGGCCCGCGCGGGATCCATGAGGGTGCATGCCTGTCGCGCCGGGGCCGCGTGGCCCTTCACCGACTTTTCTCGGGCCAGAAGTCGACACGGACCAACGCGAGTGGTTTTTGAAAGCGGCTTTATGTTACCGAATCTGCGCGGTTCACATCACGCTCGTAAAGGGACCAGAGGATGCCTATGAGAACGATTAAAGGACTTCGCAGTGCGCTGGTGGTTTGCGGTCTGCTCGCCGTTTCCGCAGCGCACGCGCAGACGACGAACACGGAGCCTCCCCCAGAGCCCGGAAAGGAGGCACCCGCGACGCCTGGGAAGGCGGATACGGTTCCGCAGACGCTCGAAGAGCCGAAGCCGCCCGGGCCGCCCAGCGAGTCGAAGCCCGAGGAACCTTGGTTCAAGCGTCAAGCGTTCGAGTTCAACGCCGGCGCCTGGAAGTTCTCGGCTTACGGAGTCGTCGAGTTCAACGTTTTCAACGACTCGACCCGCAGCTTCCAGGAGGGGAGCGGAAACAACCTCGTCGCGCGAGACGGCACGTACGCGGCAGGCGTAGGACGTACCATCGTCACCGCCCGAAACAGCCGGATCGGCTTCAAGATGATCATCCCGACGTTCGAAGGGATCAAGACGACCGGCATCGTCGAAGGCGACTTCGACGGCAGCCAGCCGTCCAACCCGCCGGCGACGTCGGAAGCGACTTTTTACACGAGCGCGACGTTTCGCCTCCGCTACGCCAACGTGAAGATGGAAAGCGGTGTGGTCGATGTCTTGGCGGGTCAGGCCCTCAACCTGTTCGGCAATTCGCCCTACTTCTTTCCGTGCACGACGTTTCAATTGGGCCTCCCGAGCATGGTGTTCACGCGCACCCCGCAGATTCGAATCTCGAAGACCATCAAGACCAAGCCCGTCAACATCGACGTCGGTATCGCCGGCCTCCGACCGCCGGGACGTGACGGGACCCTGCCCGACGCGCAAGCGGCGCTCCGGATCAGCATCAACGACTGGAAAGGCCTCCACACGCCGGGGTACGTGTTCACGACGGCCGACCCGATGGCCATCGGGGTCTCCGGCGTGGCACGGCGGTTCAAGGTGGACCAGTTCGCCGGCACGCCGACCACCCAGAGCACCGACACGGGATGGGGCCTCTCCGTCGACGCCTTTCTCCCGGTGATCCCGGTCAAAGACTCCGACGACCGGTCGAACGCGCTGAGTCTCACCGGGTCGTATACGCTCGGCAGCGGCATCGCAGATCTCTACGGCATGACCGGAGGCATCACCTTTCCGGCGCTCCCCGCCGGTCAGATGGGAACGTTCACGGCCGACATCGACAACGGCATGGTCACGTACGACTCGGCTGGGGTTCTGCACACGATTCCGTGGACGACGTTCATGGCGGGCATCCAGTATTATCTACCCCCTTCGGGACGCCTCTTCGTCTCTGCGAACTACACGCAGGCGCAGTCCACGGGTACCGGCAACATCGTCGATCTGGTCGGCGGCGCGACCCTCCCGAGCGGGATGAAGAACCCCCGCGCGGCCACCGTCATCAAGCAAGCGCAGTACTTCGACGCGTGCATCTTCTTCGACATCACGCGCACGGTGCGGATCTCCGCATCGTACCAGCAGATCGCGCAAGTCTACGGCGACGACGTCAACGCCTCGAATCGGCGCTTCACGTTCGCGACGTACTACCAATTCTGACGCGTGCTCGTTCGGCACGGTGCGAGAATCAAAGCGAGGGCCTCCAGTGACCGCCTCGACCCTCCGTCTCGATGATCGCGTGGCCGTCGTCCTCGGAGGGACGACGGGCATCGGCCGTGCTCTCAGCCTGGCGCTTGCCCAAGCGGGCGCCGACGTGATCCCGACGGGGCGGCGCCTCGAGCAAGTCGTGCAGACTGCCGACGAGCTCGAGGGGCTCGGGCGCCGGTCGCTGCGCGTCGCTTCCGACGTGACCGACCGCTCTTCTCTCGACCGCCTGCTCACGGCCGTCCTGTCGTCGTTCGGAAAGGTCGACATATTGGTGAATTGCGCGGGCAAGACGAAGCGCGCTCCGACGCTCGACTTCAGCGAGGCCGACTGGACCGATATTCTCGAGACGAACCTGACCGGCACCTTGCGCGGCTGCCAGGTCTTCGGCCGGCACATGCTCGAACGCGGGTATGGCCGGATCATCAACGTCGCATCGGTGACCTCGTTCGTCGCGCTGTACGAGGTCGCGGCCTACGGCGCCAGCAAAGCGGCCATCGCTTCGCTCACCCAATCGCTTGCGATCGAGTGGGGGCCGAAGGGGGTCTGCGTCAACGCGCTGGCCCCCGGTTTCTTTCGAACTCAGCTGAACGCGTCGCTGCTCGACGGCACGCCTCGCGGTCACGAGCTTCTCCTGCGCGCTCCGATGAAGCGATTCGGTCGCGTCGAAGAGCTGGCCGGAGCGGCCGTGTTCCTCGCGTCGGAGAGCGCGAGCTTCGTCAACGGCCAGGTCTTGGTGGTGGACGGAGGGTTCCTGGCGAGCGGGGTCAACCAGTGATCCCGTCGGGTGGGGAACGCGGCTGGATCGATGGCCGAATCTCGGATAGGGGAATAAAATGAGCGAGCGGTTTCCCGTTCCACCTGCGGGCGGGCTGGACTTCGTGGGCTTGGGGGCGCTGGTTCATCGCCTGGATCCCGGCGTCTTGCCATTCCGGCGGGCCGGCCACTTCGACGTTCACGTCAGCGGCGGCGAATACAACGTGGCCGCGAATCTATCCGATTGCTTCGGCTTGAAAGCGGGAATCGTCACCGCGATGGTGCGGTATCCGATCGGGGACCTCATCGCCGAGCGCGTTCGCGCGATGGGGGTGCGGCCCTTCTACAAGCACTTCGAGCACAACGGGGTCAGCGGTCCCAACATGGCGACCGTGTACAGCGATCGTGGGTTCGGCGTCCGAGGGCCCGTGGTCTTCTACAACCGAGCCAATGAAGCGGCGGCGTTGCTCCGGCCGGCGGACTTCGATTGGCAGAGCATTTTCGCCGGCGGCATTCGCTGGTTTCACAGCGGCGGCATCTTCGCCTCCCTGTCGGAGACGACGGGAGATCTGATCCTCGAGGGGATGAAGGCGGCAAAGGCGGCCGGCGCCGTGACGAGCTTCGACCTGAACTTCCGCGAAAAGCTCTGGAACGTCCGCGGGGGGCGGAAGGTCGCCGAGCGCGTCATTGGCCGAATCGTCGAGCACGTGGACGTCGTGGTCGGCAACGAAGAGGACCTGCAAAAGGGCCTGGGGATTGCCGGGCCGGACGTGGCCGAGAGATCCGGTTTCGATCCGAAAGCATTCTTCGAGATGATCGAGCGGGTGCTCGTGAAGTACCCGAACGTGCGGGCCGTGGCGACGACCCTCCGAGAGGTGCACTCGACCAACCGACACTCGTGGAGCGCGGTCGCGTGGGTGGAAGGAAAGGCCTATACGGCGCCGATCTGCGAGCTGGACGTGCTCGAGCGCATCGGGGGAGGCGACGGGTTTGCGTCGGGATTCTTTTACGGGCTGCTCGCCGGTGAGCCGGTCGAAGAAGCTCTGAAGTTGGGGTGGGCGCACGGCGCCTTGCTGACGACCTTTCCGGGCGACACGACGATGGCGACGCTCGAGCAGGTGCGCTCGCTCGCGAAAGGTGGTTCAGCCCGAGTTCAGCGCTGAGAGTGCGCGGACTCGGGCGGGGTGGTGAGTGGACGGTTGGCGCCATCGGCGCACGGACCGAGAGGCTAGGCGCAACGTCATTGCGCACGCTCGCGGTCGACTTCCTCGGCTTCCTTCAAGCCCTGCTTGAAGTTCTTGATGCCTTGCCCCAACCCCTTGCCGATGTCGGCAATTCTTCCTGCGCCGAACAAAAGCAATGCCACGAGCGCGATGATCAGAATCTCCGGCAAGCCGACGTTACCCATGGTGGACCTCCCGGTGACAACACCGACATGGTCGGAAGTCTTCCCTTCTTCTTTGGCTTCAGGAAAAACGGGTCATTCGACCGTCGCCTGGTAAAGCACCGAGCAGCCGGGACCGGTGTACTGGTAATCCCATGACGAGCCGTTCCACGTGAGCTCCGTGGACTCGACCCCTTCGCGGCAGACAACCGAGCAAGCGGACTGCTCGCAGCCAATGAAGTCCATGGGACCGGACCAGGACCACCCGGGGGGCTGCTGGCCGCTGCAATCGGAGCGCACGACCGTCGCTGCGACCACGTGTCTTCCCGGAGCGATGGCGGCGGGGCACTCGTCGGCGACCCGCCCTCCGCAACTCGCCACGACAAGCAGCGCTGCGATGGTTGTGCTCTTCATCGTCGGTTCCCTGCCTGCGCTCCTGCCCACGACCACGCCGAGCGCGAACGCCTCGAAAGGAAAAGAACGGCACGGGCGATCGCGAACATCAGTCGGTGCGCCGAGAATCAGGGCGAGAGCCCAGGTAGGCGCGAAAGGTCGTTCGGCCTACGCCGGGCACAGTTGTGGAGTACCGTGTGGCTTGGGGTAGTGTGCGATGCGGGAGTTCAATTCAGCCGAATTCAAGATGTACACGTCGATCCATTGGCATCGCGCCGCAGCCTTCCTCTCGATGCTCGCCGCGTGCACGCACGGCAGCCAAGAGGCCGATCGGCAGCGTGCGGTGGCGAGTGCGTCGGCGGCGCCGCCCGCCGCAGTCTCGTCGGCACCCGCGCCTCCGCCCTCGGCGACCTCGCCCTCTTCCGAGCCGATCGTGGTTTCGGTCGACGCGGTCCCCACAGGCGCGAAGATCGTGCTCGACGACGTCGTGCTCGCGAGCAACCCCTACGAGGCCGAGCGTCCTCGCGACGGCCGGACCCACGTGATTCGCTTCGAAGCCCCCGGCTACGAGCCGCAGTCGTCGAGCGTCACGTTCGCCGAGTCGGTGCACATGCACGTCGAGCTCGTGCCACTGGCGTCGGCGCAACCCGGCGCTCGCCATCGGCATCCCGCGCGGCCCGTGACGCCCTCGCCCTGATCCGCGCTTCGATGGCTAGAAGCCTGGGAATTTTCGTCGAGGCCAAGCGATGGGTTCGGCGGCCGCGCGACGAATACTGCTGTATTTTGAGCGCGGCCGACGAAGCCAGCGCGCCGGTATCGGCGAAAATCCCCAGGCTTCTAAGGAATGCCCTGAGCGGTCAGCGCGTCGTACCACTTCTGGGCGACCAGCGCGCCCCCGGCCGGATTCGGATGAACGCCGTCGGCGGTATACATGGAACTGGGAGTGTAGGCCGACGCCGTGAACGCGGACCACACGTCGACCACGTAGATGGGAGAGGCCGTCGTGCTCTGGCTCGTCGCCCAACCGGGAATCGCCGCGTTGAGCGCCTCGGCGTTCTTCTCGCATGTGGCGCAGCCGGCCGGGTTGAGGGGCGTGATCTGAGCGACCAACAGGATGACGTTCGGGTTGACTGCGCGATAGTCGGTCAGAACGAGGGTATACGCGTCGAGGATGGTCTGGGTCGCCACGCCGTTCCATACGTCGTTCGTTCCAAACTGCATCAAGAGCACGTCCGACTTGTCGTTGGCGGCCCACATCGGCAGCTCGGCAGAGTGGTCTTGCAAGATGGCCTTGTGCGGCGCCGGCATCAGGTCGGTGACCAAGTATCCGCCGTGGCCTTCGCTCTGGACGTTGGGCGCACCCGAGCAGCTTTGGTTGTTCGTTTGGGTCCCGACGAAAGTGAAGTTGGTGTGGCCGTTCTTGATCAGCTCCTGGGACAGGAGCTGCGGCCCGCAAGTGTCCTGCGTGATCGAATCGCCGATCGGGGTGATGTGCCAGACGCCCGTGTGGGGCGGGTGCCCGGCGTCGTTGCCGCCCCCGGGAGATACGCCGCCGCCGTCCCCCGAACCTCCCGAGCCGGCGTGGGTGGACGAATCGGAAGGAGCGCCGGAATCACGTACGCCCGACGAGCTCCCGGAGCTGCCGCCGTTCGACGAGCTACTGGATCCCGCTGCCGACGAGCCGCTAGAGCTGCCCGCGGATGTACCGGACGAGCTGCCGGACGAGGAGTTGTCCCCCGACGAGCTGCCACCGGGCGAGCCGCTGCCGGACGAACTGCCGGCCATGTCGGTGGGAGGGCCGCTCGATCCGCTGCTCGACGCGCTGCCTACCGAGCCGGAGCTACTGCCGGAACTGCTCGCTGCGGAATGGGAGGCGTCAGCGGGACCCGAGCCCGATGAGCACCCGCCGGTCAACCCCGCAGGAATGACGGCCATGAAGAGGACACCGGGGAGAACGCGCATATGGTGGAACCTCGGTCTTTTCGACGGCCATCGCGAAGACGATGGGACATGGCATAAGCAACGTGGCACGCAGAAATCGGCTCAACAGAAGGGAGCCTGCCATGGATTTCCGCGCGGGATCCGAAGCCCGGGTGCGCCCGCCACGGAAATGGCGACGACAGCGGCAATGGACCGTGCGGATGCAACGACTGCGTTTGGACCGCGAACCCGTGCGAATCGGACGAGGTCAGGCCGAGCGATGCGTCCTGGTTTAGTCAGGGATGGAGCTTCTCCCCCTTCGCCAGCATCTCGACGAACTGAGCGATTCGACGAGCTCGCGTCTCCGCTCTCTTTGCGTTCTGAACGCGCCACAGGACGGCGTATCGGTTGTGAGCTTCCAGCGTGGCAAAGAATCTCTCCGCGCGCGCGTTCCTCGCGAGCGCCTTGGCCAGATCCTCCGGCACGGACGCGCTCCTCTGTGATTCGTACGCTCGATCCCACCGACCGTCCCCCTTGGCTCGTTCGACCTCCGCAAGCCCCGACGGCATCATCTTGCCCGCCGCGATGAGCGTAGCCGCCTTGTCGCGATTGATCTTCGACCACATGCTCTTGGTGCTGCGCGGCGTGAACTTCTGGAGCCACCACGCGTCGTCGAAGGTCTTTTTCTGCCCATCGATCCACCCCCAGACGAGCGCGACTTCGAGGGCTTCGGCATAGGTGACCGACGCGTTGCCAGACGCCTTCTTGGCGATCTTCAGCCACACCCCCCGCGATGACGGATGACGCGACTTCAACCAGACCGACCACGCCTGCTGATCGGCGAACGAGAGGACCGGAATCTCCGCCGTGGTCGACTTCTTCTTGGCGGGCCGGGGCTCGTTCGTGCCGCTCATCGTGCGGCAGCGTAGCAACGGATGGGCGAATCGTCGCAGCTAGCAGCGGCCTGCTCTCTCCCGGGGCTTTGCGACATCCCGGCCGATTGGCTCCTGGTGGTTCTGAGGCGTGAGACAGCCCGAAGTTGGCAAGCTACGGCACTTTGCCGTACATTTGCATATGGCTCAATCGACCCCGACCGCTCGTCTGGAAGCGCGCCTCCCCTCAAACGTCCATGCGCTGCTCAAGCGCGCGGCCGAAATGCAGGGCCGCACGCTGACGGATTTCGTCGTCGCGGCGGCGCACGAGGCGGCGTGCCGGGCGATTGAGCAAGCCGACGTCGTGCGCCTGTCACTGGAGGACCAGCAGCGCATCTCGAAGGCCATCTTGAAACCGCCGGCTCCCGCGCCGGCTTTGCGCCGGGCCGCGAAGCGGCACCGTGAACTGTTCGGGCGAACGGCCAAGTGACGGTCCCCTTCCGGCTGGAGCCGCTCGCCGAGCATGACCGTAGCGGCTTCGGATGCGGCGAAGAGCCGCTCGATCGGTACTTCGAGACCCAGGTCACCCAGGACATCCGCCGAAACATCACGAACTGCTTCGTCGCGGTGGAAGCGGCGACCGGCATCGTCGCGGGGTTCTACACGATCGCCGCAACGAGCATCGCGACGCCGGACCTGCCACCGGAGGTGAGCAAGCGCCTGCCGCGCTACCCGACCTTGCCGGGCGTCCGCGTCGGCCGCCTTGCCGTCGACGGTCGCTTCCGGGGACAGGGGCTCGGCGGGGCGTTGCTGATGGACGCGGCTGGCCGGGCGTTTCGTTCGGACGTCGCAGCCTACGCGATGGTCGTCGATGCGAAGAACGAGCAGGCGGTCTCATTCTATGAGCACCACGGCTTTCAGCGTTTCGAGACTCAGCCCCGCACCCTGTTCCTTTCGCTGGCGACCGCCGCAAAGGTCCTGGCGCGACGTACCTGACGAGCGGGTTGCTCGGATGCCCGACCTTGCCCCAGAGGCGCGACACGCCTATCGACGGGTCATGGTCGCCGAAAGAGTCGCCACCCGGAAGCGGTCCCTGCTCAAGGCGCTCACGTACCGGGTCATCATCATCTGCCTCGACTTCCTCGTGGTCTACATCCTCACGAAGAAGACCGAGGTTGCCCTCGGCTTCATGATCATCAGCAACATTTACACGAGCGTCGGCTACTTCGTTCACGAACGAATCTGGGCTCGCATCCGGTGGGGGATCAAGACCGTCGAAGTTCCGGCGGAGTAAGTGAATCACTCGGCTCTGGCAAGACGACGCAGCCATCATTCCTTCGGTCCGAAGGTCAGCTGGTACGCCAAGTACCCCTGAAACAGGTTGGACCCGTGAAAGCTTCGTCCGGCAGAGAGCAACAGGTGGTGCACCTCCGTGAAGTCGATCACGCCGCCGACGTTGAAACGCGTGTCGCCTTCGCCGCCGTGCTCCTCGGGCGTCGTGTGAAAGACCTCCGCGCCGAGCGCGAAACCCTCGCAGACTTGCCGCTGAACCTGCCAGCCGAAGTACCACCAGTGGCGATCGCGATCCCCAGCGTCGATCCAGACACCTACGCCGCCGTAGGTGGTCCACGGTCCGAAGCTCTTCTGGAGCCAGACCGGCAGGAAAACCTGCGCGCTTCCATTGCCGAGCCCACGGTCCCCGGCGCCCGAGGGCACTTCGAGGAGGGGGAACGTGCCGATCATCGGAACCCACTTCTGCTCCTGTACGAAGCGGAACTTGATGCCCAGTTCCGTGTCTCCGTACCCGAATGAGGCTTTCCCTTGGGCGGGAACGGCATAGGCCAGCGGCGCGATCACGTGGAGCTGCAGGTCGGGGATCGCGCCGTAGTTCACTTCGATGTGCGGCGCCGTCCCCGTCCAGCCGTCACGGTCGTGGAAGGACTGCGATGCCAGGTAGAGCTCCCAGTGATGAAGCTCGACAGGTTCGGGGTCGTCTGTGACGTACGGCGGTCCCGCCGACGCCGGGGACGATCCGAATAGCGTGGCGAGGACGAGCGCAGCCGCCGTGATCGTTCGGCTCATGGAAGACCGTTCACGTTCACCCCGCGTGCGCCCGTCATCGCCGTGCGTGCGCGATTTCCGGCTCCACTTCCTGCACGGTCCAGCCGCCGCTTTCTTTCGCAACCGGTGCCACGTAGATGAGAGCGCCCTGGTCGGTTTGACGAAGGCGATTCGTCAGCGCGAGCGCCCCGAAATGATCGCCCAGGATCCACCTGCCGAGGCGGAACACTCGGTCCGGGCCGATGGTGGCCGACGCATGCTCCGTCCACAAGAGCAGCTCATCCCGATCGGGTACGTCCGACGCGCGAAGCCGCTTGAGCAGCGCCTCGCGCAGGACGGCGCCGTCCTGAACGGTCACTTCGACGCTCCCGGTCGGCAGCGTGATCACGGTTCGATCGGGATTGCCAGAGGAGCCGTCGCTCGGCTCCGCGCTCGTGCCGGTTTGGGACGATTCGACCATGGGAACCTCAGGCAGGACCTGCACCTCCTGCGGGGCCTCCTTGTGGCAGGCGACGATCGCCATCGGCGCAAGAAGCACCCAGGACCAGACCCGCCGACAGGATGAAATGCTTGTCTGCACGAGAGGCATCCGGCACGGGGCGACCGCCCGCCGAAGAGAGTGTTCTGTTAGGCCGTGACGCCGGCCTTTGCAAGGAGGCGTACGCGTCAGGCGCGACTCTTTGGCGTCTGTCAGGGGCATTGTAGCGTCGACATGTCGACCGGGAGTCCCCCGGGGGGTTCTCGTACGGCGTCGTCGGCTGGGTACGAGTCGCCCGCTTTCGGAGGCCGCGTATACCGCGTGCCGTCGGGGCGCTCGACGATCGTCTGGCCGCTCGCGTCCTCTCCGACGATCTGCTCGGGCGGACCGCCGGCGGAAGGGGTGGAGGTCACGCCGGGGTATTCCTTGTCCACGAACGCATGGATCGCCGCCGTGTTCGGAATCGGCCGGCCGGAGGCGTCGACCGCGCGAAAGCTCGGGTCATGGGCAGGCAGCCCGTGCGAGATCGCCCACGCTTCCTCTTTCGTATAGGCCTCGTACTCCTTTTCGCGCCACGCCATGCCACGAGGTTGTCCGGTGTGCACGCCTTCGTGATAGATGGTCGCTGCGTTGTCGGCGGCGTTGGGCGAACGAATCATATTGATCTTCTTGTTCTCGGTCGTCCCTCCAGCTTCGAAGCGCTTGGTAGTCCAGGTGTGCCCGTCGTAGTACGGATCGTCGAAATAGATTCGATCGTAAGCGGTGATTTGGACGCCATTATTCTTCAGTTGTCGAAGGAAAGCCTTGTCCTTGGGGCACATGATCTTGAGAACGCCCCCGATCCAGGGCGGAGCGGACGGGCGGGCCGCCGGGGGTGGACCTCCGCTCGGTCCACTCGACGAGGGCGACGCTCGACCGCCGTTTGCCGCCGTCTCCGCCGCAGCCGGCAGCGCGGTCGCCGTGCCCTCGCCCGCCGTGTGTGAGCGATCGCAATAGAGGCACTCGGGTGTCAGCGTCGCAACGTCGTGCCCTTCCCGCGTGACCATGCCCGCCAAAGACTGCCCGAACAGGCGCCACGCTCCGACAACCGCGAGGGCGATGGCGCCGGCGACGACGATGTACTGGACGGAGGAGGCGCCGCGTCGATCGCCGCGCAGGTCGGCCCAGCGAACCCCGCCGGTGCGTCGTCGTCCTCGCGGCATTCCGTCGCACGTAGCAGGAAGCCGTCGATCCGGGCAGTCCCCCGTTTGGGGACTGGCGGGGGGACCGGGCTGCTCGCCCCGCGCCCGCGGATTGGGCTAACCTGTTGCCTGCTTGAACAAGATGCTTAGAAGGGGCGGCCGGAAGGCCCGTGTGGCTGGATGCCTACAAAGCGCCCGCGTGGGGGGAGCTCTCCTTTGGCCGATCGAGTGAACGCCGGGCAGTCGGTCTCGCGGCCACGGCTGCTGTTCATCGACGACGACGCGGCCATCGGGGGTGTCGTCTCGCGCATGCTGCGAGACACGTTCGACGTCACGGTGCACACGAGCGCGCGGGCGGCTTACGCCCGAATCGCCGCGGGCGAACCGTACGACGCCATCGTGTGCGATTTGATGATGCCCGACATGACGGGGATGGATCTGCACCAGCGCCTCTCGGAGACCGATCCGGCGGGCGCCGACCGCATCGTGTTCGTGACCGGCGGAACATTCACCCCGAGCGCGGAAGATTTCTTGCGGTACGTCAAGAACCCGCGGCTGGAGAAACCCTTCGATCGGGCCGAGCTTCTCGCGGCGGTAGCGGTCATCCTTTCGCGTTCCAGCGGGCGGCGATGATTGCGCCGGAAGTGTTCCGACGATAGCTTGAACGGGTGCTTTCGCCGTCCAGCGTGGACCCCGGCGACTTGCTGCTCGCGCATCACCCGGAAGCCACGGTCGTGCTCGACGCATCGGGCGGAGTGCGCTCTTGCAACGTCGAGGCCGGCCGCCTCTTGTGCTTGCTCGGCGATTGCCGTGGCCTTCGTTGGGCTGACCTCCTGCCGCCGCTGGTGGCGGGGGCGCCGCCGCCGGCCGCCCTCGGCCCCGGAGAGCTCGAGCGGACCGGAAGCTCGGTGCACCTTATCAGCGACCCGCCGCGACAACTGCACCTGCGCTGGGTCATCCGCCGCGCGGGCAAGGGCGACGACCTGCTCGTCATCTTGTACGACGGCCGGCCGGCCGCTGACACAGGAACCCCGAAGGCGACGGACGCCGACACCAAGCTCGAGCTGGTTCTGGCGCAACTGCCGGTGGTCATTTTCACGCTCGACCGCGACATGGTGATCACTTCGTCGCGCGGAACCGCCCTCGGCGCCCAAGGACTGCGGCAGAACGAGCTCGTGGGCAGCAGCTTCGCCAAGATGCTCGGGTCACCCGACCACGTCGGAGTGGTCTCGTGCAAGCGGGCGCTCGCTGGCGAGCGAGTCGCATTCGACGACTTGTTCGTCGGGCGCAACCTCCGGGTGGTGGTGCAGCCGATGCGGGATGCCCAGGGCGAAGTGGTGGGCGTCGTCGGGATCGTGATCGACGTGACCGAGCAGGTGGAGGCCGAGCAACTTCGCGTCCGCCTCGAATCGCAGCTCAGACAGGCGCAGAAGATGGAGGCGATCGGGCGCCTCGCGGGGGGCGTGGCCCACGACTTCAACAACCTTCTCACCTGCATCATGGGCAACACGGCCCACCTCATCGAAAACGCCACGGACGACGAGCCGAGGCTGCTGCTGACCGAAGCGCTGGACGCCGCCCAGAGCGCGGCGAGCCTCACCCGGCAACTGCTTGCCTTCAGCCGCCAGCAAGTGATCGCGCCGCGGATCATCGACCTCGGCGCGGAGCTCACCCGCCTGCAGCCGATGTTGAGCCGCCTGGTGGGTCAGGCGATCAGCCTCGACCTGTCCTTTCCTCCGGATCTCTGGCGCATTCGCGCCGACGTGAGCCAGCTCGAACAGATCCTCGTGAACCTCGTCGTCAACGCCCACGACGCCGTGCAAGGCAAAGGGCGCATCCTCATCGAGGCTGCCAACGTGGACATCGATGCCGAGTACGCGGCCGACCACCCGAATGTCGGCACCGGCCCGCACGCGCGGATCGCGGTAACCGACGACGGAGAGGGGATGACCGAAGAGGTCCGTGCGAAGGTGTTCGAGCCCTTCTTCACCACCCGGGGCAAGGGCACGGGGCTCGGGCTTGCGACGGTCTATGGGGCAGTCAAGCAGAACGAGGGTTCGATCGAGCTTCATTCGGAGCCGGGCCGCGGTACCACGTTCAAGATCTACCTGCCGCGGGCCGAAGGCGAGGTCGAAACGGAGGAGAGACCGGCGACGTCGAGGGGCGGAACGGAGACCGTCCTGGTGGTCGACGATGCCCCGATGGTAGGCCGCTTTGCACAGCGCGCGCTCGAGCGCCTTGGCTACACGGTGATCACATGCCAGTCGGGCGAGGAAGCACTTCGGCGCGAGCGCGCCCACGAAGGACCGATCGACCTCTTGGTGACCGATATCGTGATGCGCGGCATGAACGGCCGCGAGCTGGCCGAGGAGCTGCGGCGACGCAGGCCCGGTCTGCAGGTGCTCTATTCGTCCGGCTACACCGAGGACGTGATCGTCAAGCACGGCGTGATCAAGCAAGGCATTCACTTCGTCGGCAAGCCTTACACGCTGGAGCAACTGGCCGCCGCCGTGCGCGGGGCGCTGGGAGAGTGATGCGCCGGCGGTAACTTCTTCGACGCGCGGCGCGGCCCTTGCTTCAGCCGCCCTCGAGGCGAAACGGGTCGAGGAGAGACGCCAATGATTCGTCGTGGCTTGCTCGGACTGGTGGTCGCTGCCCTGATCGGGGTGTCGGCGTGCGGTGGCAAGTCGGCACAGACCGGCTCAACGTGGGTGGACGGGTCGAGCGCGTCGACACCGACTGGCTCGACGTGGGTGGACGGGTCGAGCGCGTCGACACCGACTGGCTGGACCTGGGATGCGTCGAGCGGACAAGAGGTCGCGGACAGTTCGACGGGCAGTCAAAACGGGGACGACGCCGAAACGCTGGCCGCATGCGCTTGGCCACCGAGCCTCGATCCGGTCGACGCGTCGAACGGGGCATGCATTGCGGCGCGCACCTATCTCTGGTGCCAGGGGTCCAACGGCGGCGGCGAAGGTTGTCTGAGCAACGATCCGACCCGGTGTCCGGGTCCGATCTCACGGTCGGCGTGACCTACTCGGCGTGCAAAGACCAGTGCACCTCAGGTGAGTATGCCGTCGCCTGCGGCGGGCCAGGGCCCGGTCCGTGGCCCGATCCACCGTCGGGCTGCCGAGGCATATCCGATGGACCGGGCGGGGGCACGCTTTCCTGCTGTCCCTGCGGCCAAGGCGGGTCGCCGGAGGCGGAAGCGGGACTGAGCTTCGATTGCGGAGGGACATCTACGTGCGATGGGCACACTCAGGTTTGCGAGCACATCCAAGGAGGGGCCCCGCCAGGCGTCGACTACTTCGCATGCATTCCCATCCCGTCGGGGTGCGATGCCGGCGCCTCGTGCGCGTGCCTGGTCGCCGCGCTCAGGGGGCGAGGGGCGACCGCGTGCTCGGGCGCGGCGGGCAAACTGACGGTTGAAATCGACGTGCCATAGTTCCTCCGATTCTGCCGGTAAGCGTGCCCGCGCCCGGTTGATATCGACGCGCGGTAGTTCCTCCGATTCTGCCGGTAAGCGTGCCGTCTGATATTGCTCACTGGTTGTGCTGCGTCATCAACCCGGCGGCGCAGCTGGCGGCTTGATGGCGCTGCAAAACAAGTGACCCCCGTCGCCAGACCGGCACGGGCACGGGCACGGGCACGGGCACGGGCACGGGCACGGGCACGGGCACGGGCACGGGCACGGGCACGGGCACGGGCACGATAGGAGGGTAGGTTCTCTCGCTACGGGGCGAGCCGCAACGACCCTCGCGCCGCCCAGATCTCTCCGAAGACGTCCGCGAATTCGGCGCGCTCCGACGCAGGTCCGACGGTGACACGGATGCACCGGTCGATCGGCGGCGCCCCGGGCGTGCGGACGAATACACCTCGATCTTGGAGGGCCGCGACGATCGCCCGCGCCATCGGTTTGCTTCCGACGTCGAACGTCACAAAGTTCGTGGCCGAAGGTAGCGTCGCCACGCCGAGCTTCCTTCCGATCGCTTCGTAGTGACTTCGACCCTCGGCCACGAGGGAGGCCAGGCGGGCGACGTATTCCGTGTCCCCGAGCGATGCGAGCGCGCCCGCCTGGGCGATCCGGTTGACGCCGAAGTGATGTCGGATCTTGTCGAACGCCCCGACCGTCGCGGGCGACGCAATCCCGTAGCCGATCCGTGCGCCAGCCATGCCGTGAGCCTTGGAGAACGTTCGCATCCGGATGACGCGCGGGTCGTCGCCATCGACGGCGGGTGCCGTCCCGGGCGGCGCGTACTCGATGTATGCCTCGTCGAGGAGAAGAACACTCCTTGGCGGAAGACTGTCGACGAGCTTGGTCACGGCAACGGCCGAATGCCAAGTCCCCGTGGGATTGTCGGGGTTCGCGAGATAGACGACGCGAGCATTCGTCCGGCGCGCCAGGTCGGACAGGGCTTGCAGGTCGTTCGCGTCGTTGCGGTAAGGCACGCGCTCGATCAGGCCGCCGAAGCCGAACACGTGAAAGTTGAACGTCGGGTACGCACCGAGCGACGTCACGGCGACCACCCCCGGGTCGACGAAAGCCCGGACCGCGAGCCCGAGGAGGTCGTCGATGCCGCTCGTCACGACGACGTTTTCCGCAGTCACGCCATGCACACTGGCCACGGCGGCGCGAAGCTCCGTGCTCTCCGGGTCGCCGTAGCACGCGACGCGTCCGAGGGCGGCCTGCATCGCCTCGAGCGCGCGCGGGGAGGGCCCGAAGAGGCTCTCGTTGGCTCCGAGACGCAGCCGAAGGGCCTTGCCCGTGCGCCGCTCCAACGCTTCGGGCGGCACGAAGGGTACCGCGGCCGCGAGGCCGTCGACGAGCGAGGAAAACGGCGGACCGGGCACGGGACCTCAGGGATACAAGGTCACGCCGCGGGACGAAGCAAGTATCGTAGGCCCGAGGCGATCGGCAGACGGTGATCGAACCGCACTTCCAGGCGCTCGAGGGCGCTGCGAAGGTCGCGGGCGGCGGGACCGTCGGCCTTCGCCTTGAGCAGACTCTCGAGGAGGTTCCAGCGAAGCAGCCACTCGTCGGGGTAATCGCGATCGAGCTCGGCGACCACTCGGCCGAATTCGACGTTGGCCTCCGGGGCTGCCGAGCGATGCGCCCGCTCCGCTCGCTCGTAGAGCGCGATCAACCGTCGCTCGCTCTCCGGCCGCGCGCGTGGCCGCGGAACACGGGTCGGCGGGCTGTCCACACCCGGTTGGTACGCGGGGTCGACTGCGCCCGCATGCGCCGATACGGCGTCTCCGGCCGCGACGAGCCAGTAGCGCGCGACGTGGCGAGGCGGCACTCCCGGAAGGGAGAGTCGAGCGTCGCTCAGCTCCACATGCACCAGTCGCCCGTCGGCCTGTCGGGCCGTTCGGATCACTTGCCCGTTCACCCGAGCGCCGCTCGCGAAATCGAACGTGCTCCGCCCGGTCGAGGGGTCCCGCAGGCGGTCGATCGCGCTTTCGCTCAGGCGCTCGAGCGCGGCGCCTCGCGAAAGGAGCCCGAGGACGACGAAAAACCTGGTTTGCCACCGCAGCGAATGGGGACCACTGGTCGAGCCGTCCCAAGCCAGCGCCCCGGGACCGTCGAACGCGAGCCACGCCGGCGAGGACAGGCTCGGGCCGGCCTGCGCGAGCACGCCGATGGCGGAGGCGCCGGACGAGAAGTGCACGGTCGCGAGATCGCGGCTGCGAATCGCGCGAGCCAGCGCGACCTCTCCCCCGATCTGGACGCCGAGCCCCCGTCCCACTCGGTCGAGCAGGTCGTGGAGCGCCTCGAACGACGGCGTGACGAATAGCCGTGGCTGGGGGCGCGTGATGTCGTAGGGGACGTCGAGACATCCCTCGTCGAGGACTCGCTTCGCGACGTCCGCACCGTGACAAGAGTGGCTCTCCCCGAGAGACGACAGAAGACCCGCTCCGTAAATCTTGTAATCGTGGAGCTGGCCGACGAGGCCATATTCCGCCGTCCACCAGTAGAGCCGCGAGAGCCGCGCCGCCTCACTCGGCTCGGATGCGCCGCCGAGGGCCGCTTCGAGCTCGCCTTCGATGCGCCCGAGCTCGCCCGCGCTTCGACCGGGGTTCTCCATGGCTTCGCTGAGCGCGTGGATCGCGCGGTATACCCGGTCCTCCTCCGGCAGCGTGAACGCGGTTCGACCGAGGTCTCCGATGCGGCGCAGGTAGGCTGCGTAGACGGGGTCGGGAAGGATAGGCGCGTGCCCTGCGGCCTCGTGGATGATGTCCGGCGCGGGCGTGTACGCGAGGTGCTCGCACGTTCGCATGTCGCCCGCGATCGGCAGGATTCCGCAGGCCTGAAACTCTTGGAACGCTCGGGGGGGAATGAAGCCGTCGACGCATACCGCGCCCCATCCGAAGTGCGACAGCTTGTCGTTCATCTCGGCGATGCTCGGAATTCGATCGATCGAAATGCCCGTCGCCGCGAGGCCCTTCTCGTACGCGGGGTGAGCCGTATGGACGAGGCGCGAATGGGTCTGAAGGAGCACGAACCTCCAGACGGCCTGATCGACTGCCGTGTACTGCGAGTAGTCCTGTTCGACGACGAAACGACGAAGGTGGGCGGGCACTCTCGGCGCCACGTCATCCATGCGAAAATCGTAGCCTGAAGCGGCCCAATCGACCACACCGACCGCGCCCGCGCCGCGCTGCTACATATCGCTCATGCGTCTCGCCACTCTCCGCGACGGCTCGCGCGACGGCTCGCTCATCGTGGTGGACTCCGGGGCGCGCCGATTCGTGCGCGCCGGGCCCGTGGCGGCGAATCTGCAATCGGCCTTGGATGAGTGGGCCACTGTCGCCCCGGCCCTTCAAGAGCTCGCTCGCCAGCTCGAGACCGGCGGCCTCGTGACCGAACCGCTCGACGCCGCTGTCCTCGCGGCTCCTCTGCCGCGGGCCTACGAGTGGATCGACGGCTCGAGCTACCTCAACCACGTTCTTCTTGCCCGCCAAGCGCGCGGCGCGGATCCCCCACCGGGGCTGGAGGTAGACCCGCTCGTGTACCAGGGCGGCTCGGGCGTCCTGCTCGGTGCAAGCGACCCGCTCGTGCTGCCCGACGCCGGTTGGGGGCTCGACTTCGAGGCCGAGGTTTGCGTCGTGCTGGGGGACGTCCCGCGCGGGACGACGGCCGATGGGGCGGCGCCGTACGTGCGCCTGCTGATGCTGGCCAACGACGTGACGTACCGCAACCTCGTTCGGCCCGAGATCGAAAAGGGATTCGGCTTCGTCGTATCGAAGCCTGCCACGGCCTTCTCCCCTTTCGCCGTTACACCGGACGAGCTTGGCGCCTCGTGGCACGAGGGGCGCCCGCTGCTTCGGCTGCGCAGCACCTACAACGGAACCATCGTCGGGGATACGGAGACGGGGCCCGAAATGCATTTCTCGTTCTTCGATCTCATTGCCCACATCGCCAAGACCCGATCGTTCACCGCGGGCACCCTATTGGGCGGAGGAACCGTGTCCAATCGCAATCGCGCCCGAGGCGTCTCGTGCTTGGTCGAGCGTCGCATGCTCGAAACGCTCGAGCTCGGCGCTCCGCAGACACCCTTCATGACGCGGGGCGACACCATCCGAATCGAGGCGTTCGACGGCGCGGGGCGCAGCGTGTGCGGGGCCATCCACCAACGCGTCGTGTGAGCCGTGCGCGCGAGAGCGCGGCACCGGAGGCCCGTCAATCACCCCGCGGTTCCTTGTCCGCAGGCATCGCCGCTCTTAAGATCATTCCATGAGCCAAACCGGGCCGCTCGGGATTTTCGGCATCGAGGCGATTCACTACTACGTGCGCAACCTCGATCGCAGCCGGCAGTTCTACACGGAACGGCTCGACTTCGGGGAGACGGGCGCGAGCGGCGAAGCGCTGGTCGCGGCAGGACGCCAGCGATCACTGGCTTTTCAGGCGGGCGCATGCCGCGTCATTTGCTCTTCGCCGGTCGGCGAGGGGGGCCGTGCGGACCGGTACCTCAAGAAACATCCGGACGGGATCGGCAGCATCGTGTTCGCCGTGGAGGACATCGAGCGGACGTTCTCGCACGTCGAGGCGCGGGGCGGCACCCCGGTCGACGACGTTCGGACGACCGAGTGCGACTCCGGTCGATTTCGAACGTTTGTCATCACGACCCCGCTGGGCGATACCACGTTTCGATTCGTCGAACGACGCGGCGAGTTTCCGCTGTACCCCGGGTTCGAACGCTACGACGTGCCCACCGGCGGCAACAATGCATTCGGCTTCACGTGCTTCGATCACGTCACGAGCAACTTCGAGACGATGGCGCCCGCCCTCCTGTGGATGGAACACGTCCTCGGGTTCGAACGCTTCTGGGAGGTTCAGTTTCACACCGACGACGTGGCGCGTCTCGCCGACCACGGGGGCTCGGGGTTGCGGTCGGCGGTCATGTGGGACGCGGGCAGCGGAGTGAAGTTCGCCAACAACGAGCCCCGCCGGCCGAACTTCAAAGCTTCGCAAATCAACATTTTCCACGAAGAGCATCGCGGCGACTCCGTGCAGCACGTGGCGCTGGCCGTCGCGGACATCGTCGATGCGGTGCGGGGGATGCGAATGCGCGGCGTCGAGTTCATGAGCACGCCCAAAGCCTACTTCGAGGCGCTCCCCGCGCGGCTGAAGGGGCTCGGCGTGGGGACCGTGTCCGAGCCGCTCGCGGCGCTCGAAGAGCTGCAGATCCTCGCCGACGGCGACGGTCCAGGGCGCTATCTGTTGCAGATCTTCCTCAAGGACTCGGCGGGGCTCTACGAGAGCCCGGAAGCCGGCCCTTTCTTCTACGAGATTATCCAGCGCCACGGCGACCGCGGGTTCGGTGCCGGCAACTTCCGAGCTCTCTTCGAGAGCATCGAGCGGCAGCAGGTCGCCGGACAGGGCCGTTGATGCTCGACCGCGTCTGCTTCGGTCGTGTGCCGCCCAAGCCGCACATCGTCTTCGCGTCCGAGGCCGGGGATCGCCTTTACGAAGAATGCATCACGCGATCGGGGTTCGAAGGCCCGTATTCGATGCTCTACCATCGAAACCCGCCGCATCATGCGAAACCGGTGACGACGGCGTGGACTTGTCGCGCCTCGGTGGCCGAGCGCGACCAGGGCCTGCTCCGCCGTCACTATCGGTGCCTCGACCTGGCCCCGCAGGGTGGAGGGCCGATCGAGGCTCGAGTGCCTCTTCTGTTCAACGAAGACGTCCGCATCGGCTTCTCGCGGCCGACCACCGCGGAGCCGACGTACTTCGCGAATGCAGACGGCGACGACCTCCTCTTCATTCTCCATGGGTCCGGAGTGCTGCGGTCGGCGTTCGGCGACAGTGCCTTCGGCGCCGGCGATTACGTGTACGTGCCGAAGGGCACCCTTCACAGGTTCGTCCCCACGCCGGGCGCTCCCCAAGCCTGGCTCTCGCTGGAGTGCAAGGCCGGCCTGGGGATCCCCGCGCGGTACCGCAACGGCATCGGACAGCTGAGGATGGACGCTCCGTATTCGCACCGCGATTTTCGGAGGCCCGAATTCGCGGGTCCGATCGACGAGGGAATACGGGATGTCGTCGTCAAGCGGGACGACACGTTCTACGGATTTCGTTCGCCCCACCCACCTCTCGACGTCGTGGGCTGGGATGGAACGGTGTACCCCTTCGTCTTCCCCATCCTCGCGTTTCAGCCGCGCGTCGGTCAGGTGCATCTTCCGCCGACCGCGCACGCGACGTTCGAGGCGAGTGGAGCGATCGTGTGCAGCTTCGTGCCGCGGCCGCTCGACTTTCACACGGCGGCGAACCCCTGCCCGTTTCCCCACTCGTCCGTCGACGTCGACGAGGTCCTCTTCTACGCGAACGGCGCGTTCGGCTCGCGCCGCGGGGTTTCCGAGGGCAGCCTGTCGCACCATCCCGCCGGGATCGCGCACGGGCCGCATCCCGGCGCCTACGAGACCGCTCCCGGAAAAACCCACACCGACGAACTGGCCGTCATGGTCGACTGCGCAAAACCGCTCCGGCGCACGCGCGAGGCACGAGCGGTCGAAGATCCGGCGTATCACGCGAGCTTCGCTGCCGACTGGACCGAGGTCCGGGATCGGATCGCGACGGTTCCGGATGACGGCCGGTCTACCCCGCGGTAAACCGACCGTACCATGGGCGCGGCGATCGACGCGATCCTCGGGATCATGCTGCAGCAAGGCGCGAACGAGCTTCGCGTCGGGACGGGACGAGCGCCGCGCATCCTGCGCGACGGAGCGCCGAAGCGCCTGACCATGCGAGAGACGAGCGAAGCCGAGCTGTGGCACCTCGTCGGCGGATTGCTCTCCTCCGAAGGCGAGCGGGGGCTGCGCGCCGGCGAGCGGGTGGAGCTCGTCTACGACGCGGGACCGCTTGGGTCGTTTCAGACAGCCATCGAGCCGCGCCCGGGCGAAGGTGGCTTCGACGCGGTCTTTCTGCAGGTCCCCGCGCGCCCGCCGTCCGGCGGCGAAAGGTCCGCTCGTGGCCCGGCCGCCCCGGGCGACTCGCTCGCTTCGCATGAGGCGTCCGACGCGGACCGCGCTTCGTCGCCTCTTGCTGGCGTCCCCGGGCCCTCGCCGGGAGGCCCCAGCGGTTGGGCGCCAGGGCGGGAGCTCGTCAACGTACTCGTCCGAGCGGCGGCAGCCCGAGCGAGCGATCTCCATCTGTGCTCCGGTGAGCGCGCGGCCCTGCGAATCGATGGAAGGCTGCGTTCGCTCGACTTGGACGACGTGCCCGACTGCGAGCGGCTGCTGGACGGGTGTCTCGACTCGACGTCACGCGCCCGGCTCGCTTCCGGGGCTTCGGTCGACCTGGCCTTCGACATTCCCGACGTCGGGCGCTTCCGCGCGAACGTGTACCGCACCGCCAACCGACTTGCCGCAGCGGTGCGCATCCTGCCTCCGGCCGCCCCGTCGCTCGCCTCGCTGCGGCTTCCCGTCGCACTCGATGACGTCGTCGACCTGCCGCAAGGTCTGGTCATCCTCTGCGGCCCCACCGGCTCTGGCAAGACGACCACGCTGGCCGCGCTCGCGAGCGAGGCGCTGCGCCGCCGCCCTGTGGCTGTCCTGACGCTGGAAGACCCGATCGAATACGTGCTCACCCCGGGCCCCGACAGCGCCGCCATCGTTCGGCAGCGCCAGATCGGCCGCGACGTGCGCGATTTCGCCGCCGGACTGCGCGACGCGCTCCGCGAAGACCCGGACATCCTCGTCGTGGGTGAGATGCGCGACGCCGAATCGATCAGCCTCGCGCTGACGGCGGCCGAGACCGGACACCTCGTGCTCACCAGCCTTCACTGCGGCAGCAGCGCGTCCGCGGTCGAGCGCATCGCCGACGCGTACCCCCCCGAACGCCAGACGCAGGTGCGCGTCCAGTTGGCCGACGTTCTGCGCGTCGTCGTCGCGCAGCGTCTGCTGCCGCGTGCACGCGGCGGGGGCCGAGTCGCGGCGCTCGAGGTGCTGCGCGCGACGCACGCCGTCGGGTGCGCGGTTCGCGAAGGCAAGACGCAGCAGATTCCGGGAATCATTCAATCGAGCCGACGCGAAGGCATGCTTCCGCTCGAGCGCTGTCTTGCGGACATGGTGCGCGACGGGGCGATCACGGTGGACGCCGCCCGTGCGATCGCCAACGAACCGGCTTCGCTCGAGTCCTACTTGCGGAGCGGAGCCATCGCGCCGCCGGGCTCGTAGCGGGCACGCCGCGCACTCTTGCTTCTACGTAGCCGCTCGCCTCTTGGCCCTCGAAACCCGCCGGCGACGGAACAAGCCCATCCCGCCGACGGCCAAAGACAGGCCGCTCGCGCCGCCGAAGCGTGCGCCTCCGACACCGCACCCGCAGCCCCCGGACGCAGGAGGCGCGTTGCCCTGCCCGGCCATGATAGCGCCCGAGCTTCCCGCCCCGCTGTCCTCGGATCCGCCCACGCCCGCGGCGCTCCCATCGGATTCGCCGCCGCTGCTCGACCCTCCGCCGATCGATCCACTGCCTCCCGAGCCACCGCTTCCCCCCGACGAGCTTCCGCTCGACGATCCGCCGTCCGAAATGCCTCCGTTCGAGGAACCGCCGGAGCTGCCGGTGCTGCCGCCGCTCGAGGAGGCACCGCCCGAGCCGCTCGCCCCGGAGCCACCGCCGGCGTCCGAACCGCCGCTTCCACCCGACATCCCGGAGCTGCCGCCGGCGATGCCCCCATCGCTGGCACCGTAGGGAAGGCCAGTCTCGAACGCGCCCAAGTCGGGCGCCTTCCCGGCGTAAGGAAAGCCGAGGGCGGTCGTTCCCTGGTCGATGAGGACGCTCGTCGCCGAAAGCCTCAGAAACGGTACGACCGGCAGGCTCCCGTCCGCCTGACGCGCGCTCGCCATCCCCCCGAAGCACGTCATGTCCGTGGGCGCGCAGCATGGCGTGCCCCCGGGCGCGTAGGGTGCGGGACACGACGCGGGAGGCGCGAACGCGACGCTCTGGAAGTCCGCGTCGGTGATCTTCAGGTTCAGACTCGTGTCCCACGAGTCGAAGCTGTCGGTGATGGGGCCGCCATTGCTCATGTTCGAGAGGAGGGTGCGACCGTCGTTCGCGTAAGCGAGGTTGTTCACCAGAGTCCCCACCGAGGTCACGGTGGCGCCGTTCAGCCCCAGCATGTTGACGTCGGTACCGTTGTTGAAGCTCGTATTGTTGTAGAAGAACGGCGACACGATCTCGTGGTTTGCGTAAAGGCCGTTGGCCTTGTTGTAAAAAGCCACGTTGAACCGGATCGTGTGAAGCGGGGTCGGCGTCGGGACGCTCGTTTGGGGCTCCCCGTACCCGCCGCCCTTGAACCCGTTGCCGTTGCCGGCCGCGAGTGCGACCGGCTGGCCATTCACGATCGCGTCGGGCTTGTATCCATGGTACCAGGCCCACGAATACTCGACCGTGCAGGCTTCTTGGGCATTGATGAAATCCCAGGCGTCGTCGCTGTTCCACCATGCGCGGCAGCCGTGAAACACGTTTCCCGTGTCACCCGCTTGCTTGGGGTGGCAGCCGAAGCCGTCGGCGCTCTGCCCGTCGCCGTTGGACGTCAGCGTGTCTTCGTTCTCGTGGGAGTCACAGTTCAAGAACGTATTGTTCGACCCGTGGGTGAGAAAGAAGCCCGGCCCCATGTTGTGGTGGGCGTCGAGGAGCTCGAAGATGTTGTTGCTTCCCGCGGTGACGTAGACGCACCAGGACTCGTGGTTCACGCCGTTGCCCTGCAAGACTCCCGTGAGCTCGAGGCCCTTGAGGTGAAGCCAGTCGGCCTCCACGCGGACGCCGGATTGGCGACAGGCGTACTTGGTCGGGTCCGAAATGCCGGAAAAGTCGAAGACTGGTTTCTCGCCGGGGTATGCCCAGTACTTGATCGTGTTTCCGGGCACGCCGCTCTTGGTCAGGACGACCGCGTCCACGGTCGCCGTGGGGCTCGTGCACGTCGACGTGGCGTCCGTATACTTGTACCTGCCGCCGCGGAAGTACACGGTGTCGCCGGCGGAGGCGGCCATTTGCGCTCGCGCCCACGAGGCAAAGGGTGCGGCCATCGTGCCCTGGTTTGCGTCGCTGCCCGTCGGCGCCACGTAGTACGTCGCGGCGCGCGCTGGCTGCACGGCCAACAACGCCACCACGCCTGCCGTGACGCCCGTCCGAGTGCCTCTCATGCCTGGCCTGCCGAACAAATCCTACCATGTCGGCGGCACGTTGGGTTCGGAGGGCTGGTGTGCAGAATCGAGCGACCTTGCAACACTCTTTCCGAGAAATGGCGTTGAGGCGCCGTGCGACGCACGCACAATCTGCTAGTCGACAAAGTACCCAACGGAGATCGATGCGTCCGCATTCGCTCGGGGCCGTTTGCCTAGTTGCTTGGCTGACCGGCTGCAGCGGCGCGGGCGAGCCTGTCGTCGGCGCAGACGGCGACGGAGACGGGCCGCCAACCGCTCTGCCCGAGGCAGCGGCTCCGGAGGCGAACGTTACGACGCCGGGCACGGGCGAAGCCGATGGCTCGCCGCAAAGCGACCCCCAGCCGTCGCCCGGCACCGGAGTACCCGCGTCGACCTCGGGCGACGCGCAGGCGCGCGACGCAGCCATCGTCGTTCCGAACGACGCGGTCGGGTCCGCGCGCACCGGCTCTCTTGGCGACGGTTCCCCCGATGATGGCGCTGCAGACGAGAAGTCCGAAGCGAGCGGAGACGCGAGGGCCTCCGGCTGCGGCGGCGGGTGGACCGGCCGGTCGAGCGCGGACACGCAGTCACCCACTCCTGTCCGGGGATACGGCAGCGTGCAAATTCAAGTGCCCACGGCGGCCCAGATCCTCGGCCTGCACACCGTGCTCGCCGTCCCGGCCGCACCGCCCCCGTCTGGCACCCTCTTCTTGTGGCCTGGCTTGCAGCCGCTTCCCAAGTCCACCAACTTCAGTCCGATCGGAAACGGGGTGCTGCAACCCGTTCTCACGTGGGGAGGCACGTGCGCGCCCACCGCGCCGTCCAATCCGTTCGCGAGCTGGTGGATATCTGCGCAATACGTCAATACGTATGCGAAATACATGGGTCATACAGGCTGCAACGGGGGCCAGGGGATGGACGTGGCCGCCGGCGACTCGCTCGACATCACGATGAGCCTCACAGGAACAGTCTGGAAGCAGGTCGTCGTCGACGTGCAGACGGGAAAGCAAGCGACCTACGACATCGACATGCTGGGCCAGTCGCAGGACTGGGCGATCTTCTCCATCGAGGGGTACAACCAAGAGTCCGTCGCGGACGTGGTATTCACATCGACGACGCTCACGATGTCTGCGCCCCAGACCTCGTCATGCCAGCCGAACGTCCGGGGCACCAACGATTACTTCGCGACCCCGACGACGTCGAGCGACGGGCTCACCTGCTGCATCTCGAGGATCATCCTGCGCTCGCAAGGAGTGGCCGCGACGTCGCCCGACGTGCCGTAAGGCTCGGCGCCGCGACCGGCCACGGTTGCGCAGGCCGGAGGTTGTGGGTGCTAGAGTGGCTCCGTTCGATCGAGGCCGCCACGGAGTACCCACCCTGGCAGGTCGGATGACTACCGGAACGGGGGTATGCGTGGAAGGACGGAAGCTCATGAGCACGGCGGCAAGAGTTCGGTTGGCAGCGTCCGTATTCGCGCTCGGCTTGGCGGGATGTGGTTCCGATCAGGCCGGGCAGACGGGCGGAAGCGGCTCCAGCTCGGGGGGCTCATCGAGCGGGAGCTCGAATGGGTCCTCGGCGAGCTCCAGCGGCGCGGTCACCAGCGGGTCTGGCGGGTCTGGCGGGTCAGGCGGGTCCAGCGGGTCGAGCGGCGCCGTAGTAGGTGGAAGCTCGGGCGGGAGCGGAGGTGGGGACGATGGGGGAGGCGGTTCTTCGGGGAGCGCCAGCAGCAGCGGCGTCGGCACCGTCGGCGATGCCGCCAGCAGCGGAAGCAGCAGCGGCAGTGGCGTCCACGACGCCGGCGATGCCGCGAGCAGCGGAAGCAGCGGCGGCGGCGGTCACTCCGACGCGGGCGATGCGGCGAGCGGCGGAGGGGGGCCCTTCACTTGCAACCTGCTCGTGGGGCCGTCTCCCATGTACCAATGGTTCAATGGCGGGTTTCTGACGTACCCGGGAATCGACGCGACCAGGTGGGAGCTGATCATGGTCGCCCACCACTACACCAACGCCTGGGCCGTCCCCGGTGACTCCGCGTGGAGCACGCCCGTGAGCCACCCGTGTGCCCAGGGCTCCGCGACGCCCGATCGCATTGCCTTCATGGCGACCCAATGGTCCGAAACCACGGCAGCCGAGTGGGAGGCCGATTTCGACGGCATCATCAAGAACATCCAGACCAAGTGGCCGATGGTCAAACGCATCGAGCTCATGCCGTCCACCTGCGCTCCGGGCGACATGCTGTGCCCCGGAGCAGCGGCCTCGTCCGAGACGATCATCCCGGCGTACGGCTATCAAGCGATCGACGCGATGCCCGCCAAGTACCCCGGGCTGGTCTTTTCGACTCCTCACTTCGAAGTGCCCAATTGCAGCGACTTCATCGGCAACGGAGGAGCTCCGCAGTACGCGCCCAACGCCAACGCGACGACGGGACCCGCCGTGATGGACGTGGTCGGGGTCTTCGGTGCGTACTACGCGGCCCACCCATAGATGGGTTTGGTCGTGGAGGGCCAGGTCCTTGCCGGCAAGTACCGGGTCGAGCGTGTCCTGGGCGCGGGTGGCATGGGGGTAGTCGTGAGTACCTCGAGGGCGCCGACCTCAGCACCTGGGTCCGGCGCGGACCCTTGCCCGTGAAGCAGGCCGTCGACTTCGTCATCCAGACGTGCGTGGCGATCGCCGAGGCGCACGGGCTTGGCATCATTCATCGCGACCTCAAACCGTCCAACCTGTTCTGCGTTCGCGGTGCCGACGGGCGCCTCACGATAAAAGTGCTCGATTTCGGCATCTCAAAAGTCACAGGCGCAGTGGCGAGTGGATTGACTTACTCCACGGGGACCGGCGCACTATTGGGTTCGCCCCATTACATGTCGCCCGAGCAGATGCAGTCGGCGAAAACCGTCGATGGGCGGACCGACATCTGGTCGCTGGGCATCATCCTCTACGAGCTCTTGACCGGGCGGCCCCCGTTTGACAGCGAGCTTGTGCCCTTCCCTCACGGTAACAACCCCGATGGCGACCCGATGGGCGTTGGGAACCACCATGAGGCCATTCGGCGGACGTCGAGGCTCAACCGTCGGCCCGTCGAATCAGCCGCAAGCGCGGGCCTACGGCAGGAGGCTCCGTTCCATCGGCGTGGCCACCGCGCTCGCGGCGTGCGCGATCGCCGCCACGGCGATGGCACTCCGCCCCCTCCGTCAAAATGTGCACGAGCCGTCCGCGACAGCGAATGGAATCTCAATCGAGGATGGGGCCCCGACTGCGGACGCGACTCCGTTGCCACCTGCAACCCCCAACGTGCCGACGACGGCGTCCACGCCTTGGCAGGTCGCCGCGCAGCCCAAAGCAGTACTGACCGCCGCAAGCGATGGGATTCCGCCACCTGCCGCAGCGACGACTTCGGTGCTGCCGTCGGCGAAGAATCGCACGACCGTCTCGGGCGATCCGAGGCCAGAGTCTGCAGCTTCTCCGCCACAAAGTGGCCAGAAGCCTCGGTGGAGGGTTCCGACCGAAACGCCTCCGGCAAAGGCTGGCCGGCCCGATTGCAATCCGCCTTACACCACGGATGACATGGGTCATATACACTTCAAGCCCAATTGTGTGAATTAACCGTAAGAGGAAACTCCCTTCCAACTCCTGCCAACGCTCGTTTGACGGATCCGGCTTGACGGGCATCCACACGTCCACGACGGCCTTCTATGGGCCAGCGGGTATAGGGTCGCGCCGCTTCTAGATTAGAAACCTGGTGATTTTCGCCGAGAGCAAGCGAGGCCGGTGGCGAGCGCGCGGAGCGTACTTCTGTACGCGAGCACGCTCGACGCCGGGATCGCGCAGCTATCGGCGAAAAGCACCAGGTTTCTAGAAGCCTTTTGACTGGTAACCGCGCCAGAGCCAGATCAAGCCCTCGGGCATCACCTGATTTCTGGCGTTGTCGTCGCAGTGGCCCGCGCCGTCCGCGAGGATGAACCGATAGTGATTGCCGTTCGCCTTGAGCGCGGCGGCCATGTTCGTGTTGGACGTCACCCAGTTGCTGTGGGTCGAATCGGCCGTACCCGCGCCGTGGTCGTTCTGTCCGACCTCCAAGAACACGCGCAACGATTTGCGCGCGGGAGTGCTCGTGATCATGCCGGTGTACTCCCACGCGCCGAAGGGGTGGGCGGTGGTCTGCTGGATAGCGACGTACGAACCGGAAAACGAAAATACCCGGTTGAAGTCGCCGAACCAGGCGAGCCCCATGACCGCGGGTCCGCCCGAGCTGCAGCCATACCCGCCCCTCCCGTCCGGATCGCTCGTGAGCTTGAAGTTGGGGAATTTGGCCTTTAGCGCGGCGTTCGCGAGAGCGGCGGGGATCACTTCCTGGGTGACGAACCGCCAGTACCGGTCCGAGACGGTGTCGTACTCGAGGCTGCGCTCGCTGTTCGGATGAACGTCCGGCCCGTTTTGAATGCCGATGATCGTCAGCGGGGGTACGTGGTGATCCGGATTCGGGTCGTCGGCCATGTTCTGCACGACCGTTTGGAGGCCCTGGTAAAAGCCGTCCGACGACACCATGAACGGCGATGGGGTGCCGTCGACGTACTGGGAAGGAACAAAGACTTTGATCTGACGGGAGAACGTCAGCGGTGGAGTGAAATCACTCCCGTTGAAGATCATGCTCATCGCGGAAGTCAGGGTGAAGCTGGTGGTGAACCCCGCCGGCGCGTTCGCCTTCAACGTCAGGTCCGGCGATGGCGTGTAGCTGGGGCCGACGACGAAATCGCCGTCGCCCGTGGTTCCCGGGTCGACCCAGCCGGAGTCGCCGCTGAACATGCCCGCATCGGTCGCGCCCGCGCCGCCGCCGTCGGCGTGAGCGACGACCGAGGCATCGTTCGACTTGCCGCCCGGCGCCTGCGCGTCCGCGTTCGAATTGGACCCGCCGCTTCCACTGCTTCCCCCGCTCGCTTGCGCGCCGCTGCTGGAGGACGCACCGCCGCTTCCCGAGGCGACGCCCGTCCCTGTCCCGAGGTCGGTCGATGTGCCTCCGCTTCCGGAAGCTCCGCTTCCCGAGCTGCCCCCGTTCGCTGCAGAGCCGCCCGTGGAGCTACCGGTACCGTCCCCGCTTCCAGGGACCGAGCTCTTTCCATTCGCAGAGGGATTCTCATTGGAAGATGAGCAGCCGGCCACGAGGGCACCGATCATCAGAGCCCGAAACGAAAGGGACTGAGTCATCGTCAATTCTCCCATCCACGCGACGGCGCGTCGCCGAGTCGTCTGTCCGGAAAGATAGGACGGATTGTCCACGCGCGGGACTTGTTTCTTCGGATTTCCGTCATTAGGAAACCGCCGCGAAAGAAATTTTCAGGGCAAGCGGCGCGATGAGCCCGGCGAGCTCTGGCACGGCGCCGGGAGCGCGCCGAAGACGCTGTGGGGGGGCGTGCTATAGGGGGCACCCTCGAGCGGGCGCGGAAGGCGCAGCCCCGCCCCGTCCAAAGCCGCACAAGGAGACCGATGACCCGATCCGAAGACCCCGAGCAGCTCACGGCGGCCCAGATTTCGAAGTTGCGTGAGCGCCTTCTCGCCGAACGCGCGCACCTTCAGGGCATCGAAGGGAACATGGCCCCCGTGCGCGAGGCGCAAGAGCGCTCCGCCGATGAAATGGACGAGGCCGAAGCGAGCATCGTTCAACACGAGGCGATCGGCAGGGCGGCCCATGATCGGTCCCACTTGGCAGAAGTCGACCGCGCGCTGCAAAAGATCAAAGCGGGGACGTACGGCGTGAGCGAGCTCTCCGGCGAACCGATCGGCTACGCGCGTCTCGACGCGGTTCCCTGGGCCCGCTTCACCGCCGCCGAGCAGGAAGACCTCGAACGCGGCCAACGGCGATAGGCGTGCGCGTCCGGCGGCGCCGGTGCCGTTGGTACCGCGACCGCGTCCGATCCCTGCGGCTGTCAAGAATCGCAGACCCGGCGCATCGGGCGCCGGGGGCCCTTGCTCGGGCCCCCGGCGACACCCGCCTTCGCGGTGCGCTCGCCACCGCTCACCCCGCTGGCCGACGGGTCACTGAATCATCAGCGAGACGGGCTGGCTCCAGTCGGCCGCACCCGAGCGGCTGACCGACCGGTACTTGAACTGCACCGTCGCGCCCGGCAAAAGGCCGGCAATCGAGGTCTTGGCCTGCAGCGTGGGCGGTGCCGCGACCCACGTCTTGCCGCCGTCGGTGCTGTACTCCCATTCGTACGACGCGCGGTGACCCGCCGACGCGGCGACGACGGTCGCGACTCCGGAAACGCGCCCCGGCTTCGCGGCGAAGACGCGCGCATGACGCGTGGGCGCCTTGCGGACGGCGACTCCGGCGCTCTCGATGAGCGCCGGTCCGTTCGGCTCGTCGGCGTCCGCGGCCGACTGGATGTGGGCTCTGAGTGACTGGAGAAGCGCGACGAGCGCCTTGCGCTTGTCGTCGCGCGCGGCGGCGGCGCCCTTGGTGCGCGCCAGCGCGGCTGCCTCGGCGGTTTGCAGGTCGGCAGCGGCAGCGCTGACCGCGGCGAGCGTGGGCGCCGGGTTGGGGAAGGACGGGTTGCCGGTCATCCGTTTGACGATCCCCTGGGCGTACACGATGAGCGCAGGAACGCTCTTGGGTAGGCTGAGGGTGACGAGGGAGCGGCGGCTTGTTTTGATCGGGGTGGCCATGATGAACTCCTTTTTGTAGTTGGGGGTTGGTCAGTCGTCCTTTGTTTCGCGTACTTCGGAGTGGTCTCAATGTGAAATGTCGGCGTTATCTCGATGAATCGACTCGGCGCATCTGAAAATGGCCCCTGGGATGTCGAGAACGACCTTTGTTTATCCATAAAGGGCCATTTCTTCTGCGCAAAGGACCATTGCCGGTTGGCAAAGAACCTTTTCTTCGTGGTAGACGGCAGATGCCTATGGGCACCGCCCCTTTCCTTTTTGGCGGAGTTCCTTTCTCGTCCGCCTCGGCCGCTTTTTTGGTGAGCCGAGGGCCCTTGACCGTGGTCGGAGGCCTTTTTTTCGGCGGAAGAGGATATTTGTCCAAGGTCGAAGGACCGTTTTTCGTCGGCATGGGTACTTTGCCGATTGAGAGAGGTCCTTTTCTCGTTGGGTCTGGACCTTTGCCAAAGGAAGGAGGACCGTTTCTCGTTCGCCGAGGGCCGCGGCTGGTTGTCAAAGGGCCTCTTCACCGAGACAAGGGGAGTCGTCCTATCGAGAACGGGCCTTTCGCTCGAATCCAAGGCGCGAAGTGAGAACCTCGCCTCTCCCAGCTACTTAAGCGGCGAGGGCACGATTTCTTCTGACGGGAGAGGACGATTGTCCAAACGCGGGGGTGTACCCCCATCCCACGCGGAGACGCGGCTGGCCGGTGGAGCCGGCTGCTCGGGTGTCGCTCGTGGAGCGGGCGCCGCGACCTCGGTTTCGGGCGCCAGGAGGGCTCCCAAGAGCAGCACGAGAGTGAGCATTCCCAAGGCGACGAGGCGCGCGCGAAACGTCGCACGCATTCGGAAGAGGCGGTTATGCACCACGGTCGTGGTGACGCCGAGCTCGGCGGCGATCTCCGCATGTGGCACTTCGTCGGCAATGCCCTGAAGGATCTCGTCTCCGTCCACCGGCATTTGGCCGGAGTCGAAAAGCTCCTTGAGGATCGCAAGAAATCGCTTCGTGTCGACGGGGTCGCGGTGCTCCCAGCGGAGCGTAGGGCGCAGGTAGGCGTCGGCGTCGGCGGAGAGACCGGCATCGTACTTGCGCCGCACCGTTGCTTCCCGCAAGCGGTCGAGCGCCCAGTGCACCGCGATCGTCGCGGAGAGCGCCTTCCACTGCGCGAGGCTCCGCGGCATCTCCCGCGTGCGCCCCATCTCGATCGACTCTTTTTGCACGTCGGCGATCGCGTCGTTCATGTTCTGTGGTGCGACGCGGTAGCGCCGCAACGTAGCGCGGATGTGCCGGACGACATCTGGGTGGGCAACGAGCGCCGTCGCGGCGGGGATGGCGCCCCGCGCGGCGTTGTCGTTGGCGGGGGCAAGCGGTCCGGTCGCCGCGGTCGGGACGGGGCGCGGCACGGTCGCGGTGCCGTGGATGGTCATGCCGTGGGCGTTGGTCGTGGTGTTCATGGTGATCTCCGTTGGGCTTGGTGGGATCGGCTCGGCACCGCGGCCTCATGCGACCCGGCTGGGTTGGTCTGTGTCGTTGGCGATCGCCTCGGCAGTAGAGATTGGCGGCCTGCCACCTGGGCTCCCGCCGATCGGGGCGTTTCGCGAGAGGTCCGGCAAGCCCCGGCGCTCGCGGTAGGCCGCGATGCATTCGGCGCGGTCGTCGCGCAGCCATTGCTTCGAGGCCGCGTCGCCGAGCGCCGCCAGCACCTGGTGACCGTGCCGGATTGCGTCGTAGTCGAGTGAGTCGACGCACTCGCGCATCGCGGGGACGACTGCGTCGCCGAACGTGAGCAAGCCCGCGATGGACTCCTCGGCGATCGGGCCCACGCTATCGAGCAGCGAGGCGAGCACGGGAATGGCCGCCGGATTGCCCGTCGCAACGAGCCCGCGGATGACGGCCACGTAGTCGTCGGAGCCGATGCAGTCGAGCAAGCTGTGCTCGAGAGCGGCGACTCGGGAGATGGTGGAGGCGGTGACATTGGGGGGATTGGGGTTCGAGTTCATGGCGCACGTGTCCTTTCGTCGACGCGAGTCGAGTCGCGTCGGTTCGGAGTCACACCCCGGCGTCCCATCCGCCGCCCCGTCTGGGCGGCTGGCGAGATCACTGGAAGAAGCGCGGGGGAGGCACGGCGTTTGGGCCGCTATCGCTCGCGTCTCTCACCCCCATACTCGCCAACCGGCGTTTTTTGTGACCGGGGTCCGTGTCGATTTTTTCTTCGCGGCGCCGGCGACCTAGCCCCGGCACGCCGGGCCCGCGCTGCCGGTCGTCGGAGGCCTCTTGACGAACCCCGGGCCGGCGACTCCGCTCACGGACGCGGAACGTGACGTCCGGCCCGCCGAACCCGGCTCTGGGTCGTCACGAAGCCAGTCCTCGACTACCAGCGATTCGATCGACCCATCCATGAGTGCGGCGTCAGGAGGGGACGCGACGATCTCGGCCGGAGCTGCGCTTCGGTTTCCCGGTCGATGCGCTTGACCGTGTTGATGGACACGCCGGCCAGCCGAGCCACTTCCGCACGGCGGCTCCGGCGACGGCGCCGCTTCTTGAGAACCCTGCTCGAGAGAAGATGAAGGTCCGCACGGCGGACCAGAAAATCCAGGCCAGGGCCACACCCGATGTTACCGACCCGTGTGCGGCGCCGGATCGCGGTCCTTCCGCAGGACGGCTTCCGGATCCCCGGACGCGCTGTTGGGCCATCTCGATACCGCAGGCGGGCGCACCCATCGGCGAGCATCGGCGGTGCTCACGCGGTGGGTTCTCGGCCGGTGAGAAAGTCGAGCAGGCCGCGCGGCGTGTTGTCGCCGAAGAGGAGCCCGTGGTTCCTCGCCGACTCGGCAGCAGCCTTGGCGCTCCTGGGGAACAGCGCTTTTTCGTACTCGGTGAGTGCGGCTTCGATGTCGTTTGGGTGCGCAGCGATGGCCTTGCCGAGTTCGGCGCCGTCGTACATCGCGAGATTGGCGCCCTCACCGGCGAACGGGGACATGAGGTGCGCGGCGTCACCGAGAAGGGTCACACCGGGCACGCGCGGCCACCGATGTGCGATCGGGAGGGCGTTGATCGTCCGGGGGATTGCTGTCTCGGCGTCCTTGATCAGTGCGGTGAGTTCTGGTGCCCAACCATCGAACTCTGCCGCGACTTGGGCGATGGCGTTCGCGAGGTTGGCGAAGTCGATGCCAGCGATCCACCCCTGCGGCTTGCTGATCGCGGCGTAGGTGTGCAGGGCGCCGTCGGTTTCGCGGTGGGCGAGAATGCCTTTGCCTGTCGCGACCGCAAAAAGGGCTCCGTCGCCGACGGTCCTTGCGCTGGCCGGATGGCGCGCGTCGGCGTCGTACAGATAGGTCTCGACGAACGATATGCCGACGTACTCGGGCTTGGCGTCGGACAACAGCGGCCGGATCCTTGACCAGGCGCCGTCCGCGCCGACGAGAAGGCTTGTCGTCACGGTGGACCCGTCCGCGAGCATCAGCTCGCGGCGGCCGTCGCGGAGTGGGTGGGTGGCCGTGACCTTGCGTCCCCACTGAACGGTCCCCTCGGGTAGCGAGTCGAGCAGGATGCGTCGCAGGTCGCCGCGATCCACCTCGGGACGACCGCCGTTGCCGTCGTCGGGCTCGTTGAGAAGCACCGTGCCGTGCTGGTCGAGCACCCGAGTGGCTTCCCCGCCTTCGTGGATGATTCGACCGAATTCTTCGAGGAGCCCAGCCGCCTTGAGCGCGAGCTGTCCGTTGTACTCATGGATGTCGAGCATCCCGCCCTGCGTGCGGGCATCCGCCGAAGCATCGGCCTCGTAGATGGTCGCGGCGATGCCGTGGACGTGCAGTACGCGAGCGAGAGTCAGCCCGCCCAGGCCGGCGCCGATGATCCCGATCGAGGTCATCATGGTTCCTTTCGAGTTGGAAACTGCTTCGGGCAACTGCCTGGCGTTCTCCTGGCTCATTCTTCCTCCGGCGAGCCCTGGGCTAGGATCTCGTAGAGCGAACGGCGGCTGGCGATGAGGAGCCTTCTTGGCCTGGCGATCTGCCTTGCGTCGCCGGCTTGAATCACCGGCATCGCAGCGGCCCCGAGCTGGCGCGCTCGTCGCTTTCGAAGGCGGCGAGATCGATCGAGTCGGGCAGGATCAAGCCGGGCGCGGCCCGCGGTGCGTCGCGGCGTCGGCGGCCCGATGCCAAGATAATCGACCATGGCGCGCTCATCGCGGCCGCGGCGCTCTGCCGCCGCCGCAATCGCCCGTGCTTCCTCGATTCGCAAGGCCTGCAGCATGCCGCCATCATACGCTTTATCGAGGAGCGCAATCCGGCCCCTGCGACGCCGCTCGAAGACGTCATGCGCGCGTGGCTCGCTCGCAATTCCGGACGAAAGCCTGCGTCGGTGGCCAACGAGTGCGGCGTTCTACGGCGAACAGGTAGTCCACGAGGGTTTCGGCGACCCCAAGGCCGAAGGTGACGAATCACCCCTTATCGGCTCGACGGCCATCGGCCGTCTTCGCCGATTGGTCGACCAATTGGCTCGCGTCGCTCCGGGACATCGCGGCCATGAAAATGACCGCCATCGTGCAGCGAGCGACCAAACGCGACTACGTGGACCTCCACGCGATCTTCACGAGCGGGCGCGTCGAACTCGCCGACACGGTCTCTGCCATGAAGACCAAGTTTCCTGGCGTCGACCCCTACCTGGCGCTGCGTGGTCGGGTAGCCCCGGCGGTTGCCCGCCGGGGCGCCCACAGATCCGGACGTGCGCATTCACGCATCCGGGCTCTTCGAAAGTCAGGTTCGCTACGTGCCGTACCGGTGGACGATGCGCGGCGCGGCGACGGGAGCGGGTAGGGATCGAGCAGCCGATGCATCGCTTGCCAGTTGATGGAGGCCTTCTGGGAGCGGCGTGAGAGCCACTTGCTCCAGATGGGCTTCGTCTCGTGCCAAAGCCGCCGGAGCGCGGCGAAGTTCGACGCAATGCCGAAGTACGCGGAGTGCCCGTCAACTTGCGCGAGAGCGCGCGATGCCGCCGGTGAAGACTAGGCGAATGTTCAATTGTCTCAAGGCGCGAATGCTGCCTTTGAAATGCCTGGGCGGGCGATTCCGGAGGTCGGGACCGTGACCTTGGTTTCTGAGCAGCTATACGCGTTATCGCAAGCGCCACTACCCCTGTCGCAATCGTAGCAAGTGCACAGGGTACCGTGTGTCGCAGTCGTGATGCAGGCCTTGCATGTGACAAGGTTGATTGAGATAGCGTGGGAGCAGTCAAAGAGGCCCGATAACTGCCCCATGGTGGGGCCGTCGCCCATGAGCGCCGCGGACGACACGGCTAAGGACTCACCGCCGTTAGGCGAGCCCTCATCGGCTGCGCCGCAGCCCGTCAGGACGATCGCTCCGCCGAATGCAGTGAGCAAGAACCCGACCGTGATTTTCATTTGTTTTTCCTCGTCGTGGGAGTTGGGACCGGCAAGGCCGATCGACAAATGACAGATTGCACGAGGTATGCCACAGATCGGATGCCGCTAAGGCTTGCAAGCGACGGGTGCAATTGCGTTGAGTGGGCGAGAGTGAAGCGACCATTGGCCGGCCAATGGCCGGCCAATGCGGAGCGTGCGGGGGCAAAGAGCGGCTTCTTGCCAACCGTGACGCCAGCGGACGCCGGTGCCCGCGGTGGGCCCCAGCGACGGGAAGATCGTTCGATTGCCGGTCCTTGGCGGCCTGCATCATGACGATCGCAGAGCTGCATGAAAGAGGCGCTTTCGCGCCGATTCGCGAAGTAGTCACCACGGCTCCTCGTAGTCGATGCCGTGACTGAAACCATCGCTCGAATAGCCGGCCGCGGCGACGTGGTCTCCTTCGCGCATGGGCACGCGGTCGTTCATCACGATCGCGTAGAGGTCGAGGTCGAGGACCGGTAGGTCGGGTTCGGTCCGGCCACCCTCACGCCAAGATCCTCGAGAGGGCGGACCAGCGCGGCCGTCGATTTTTTTCGGCGCCTACGGTAGGGGGGAGCCCGTGACGTCCGACGGCCTCTTCTACGACGCCGCGGTCATCAAAGTGATCCGCGCCGTGCTCGTGTCCAGAGGGATCCGCGCCGAGCAGGATCTCGAGGACGCGATCGGGGACGTCGTACTGGCCTGCATCGAGCACGTCCGCGACACACGCCGGCCTCCCCAGGACGTTCCGGGGGCGATCGCCATCGCACGGGCCGTCGCACGCGCGAGGGGCATCGACGCGGCGCGAAAGCGAGCGCGGCGCGGCAAGAGAAACCAGGGGCCGACGGCGGAGGCCGACGAGCATGCCCTGGAAAAGCCGCCCTCGATCGATCCGGTCGACGAGGAGCGCATGCTCGCGGCCGTACGGCAGGTGCTGAAGGACGACCAGATCGAGGCGCTGTCCGACGTGGGCGTGGGCGTGGCGCAGGCGGAGCTCGCCGCCGAGAGCCGCGCCTCCGCAGCGGCGATGCGCAAGCGTGTGCAGAAGTCGCGCGAGAAGGCGCTGGGGGCGCTGAGCGCCAAGGGGTACTGGGTCGCGGGGGGCTTCGCCGCTCTCCTCGCGGGCGCGATCGCGGTGTACGTCGTGTCCGAGCCCGCGCACGTGGCGTCGCACCCGCCGATCGATCGGTCCCGGCTCCTCGCCGAAGAGCAGCGACGCTTGGCTGCCGCCGCCTGCAAAGAGCGAAAGTGGGACAACTGCGAGAAGGCGCTCGACGTCGCAGCGCGCCTGGATGCGGATGGGGATCGGGGGCCGGAGGTGGCGGCGCTACGCGAGGCGATTGCCGCCGGGCGTCGCGGGGTTGGGGTGGGCGATGCCGGGGGGCACGGCGGGAGGTAAGGCGCGCGCCGCGTGCGAAACGTTGCCGTTGTGGGGGGTCAGTATCCGGCGCGCCGTAAAATACCGGCCGGAGCGGAAGGTGCGCCTCGGCACCCGCCCCGAGGGCACTCATTGAAGACGTGCACCGCTAGAAGAGGGCGTGTCCGGTGATCGCCGAGTGCGCGATAGAGGAGTAGTCTTATGATTCACTGGAGCCGAACCATGCTTCGCGGTCTTGTTGTCCTCGGTCTCGCTGCCTCCGCCGCCTTGACCATCTTGCCCGGGTGTTCCGCGGGTACACCCAGCCCCGGCAGCAACGCTCCGGGAAGCAACCCCGGCTCGGACAACGGCGGAAGCTCGGGGGCGGGAGACCAGGCGGCGGGGACAGGAAGCGGAGCAACGAGCGGCAGCAGCGGCGTCGCGGCCGGTGGGAGCAGCGCAGCGATGATCGCCGCCGGCAGCAGCAGCGGCGGCCCGACGTCGGGCTCGAGCAGCGGACCGGGCGGCGCGATGGGAAGCGCGTCGAGCTCCAGCGGCGCGAACATGGGCGGATCCGATGCGGGGGCTGGCACCGGAGGCGGCGCGACCAGTGATTCCGGGGCGAGCGCGGACGCCCGTTCGAACACGGGCGGCGGCGGCCGCGATGCCGCCGTCAGCGTCGGTGGGTCATCCAGCGACGCAAGCGTCCCGCTGGATCCTGCGATGCTCGCGAGTTGCACCGGGACATCGCCCATCACCTGCGCGATCAACGTGCCCAATGGCAATTACGACGTCACGGTGGACCTCGGCAGCGCGACCGCCGCGGCGACTACCCGTGTGCAGGCCGAGCTCCTTCGCATCGAGCTGCAGCCCACGGCCACGGCGGCGGGGATGTTCCTTCCGTACACGTTCACGGTCAACGTCCGAACAGAAAAGCACAACGTGTATTCGGCGCCCGGCAACGTGCTCAATCTGCTCTTCGATGGAACGGCCCCGGCGCTGCACGGCCTCGGCGTCGCGGCGGCCCCGAGCTCGGTTACGGTTTTCGTGGCCGGGGATTCGACGGTTTGCGACTGGGATCCCTCCGCTTCCGACGCGATTACGCCTCCGACGCCGTCGATCGAGCGCGGCTGGGCGCAAGAGCTGTCGCAGTACTTGAAGCCGGGCGTCGCGGTGGCCAACTACGCGGTATCGGGAACGACGGCGGGCGGGTTCTACGGGAGCTACTTTCCTCCGGCGAGCGCGGCGATGAAGGCCGGCGACTATCTGTTCGTCCAGTTCGGTCACAATGACCAGAAGTCCGCGGCCGACATCGCCGCCTATCAGGCGAACCTGACGAAATACATCACCGACGCCAAGGCGAAGAACGTCACCCCGGTGATCTTCACCCCCGTCGCGCGCGGGACGGGGACGAACTTCATGGGGCTCGACGGGCAGGCTCGCACGGTCGCCATGACGCAGAACGTGGCGTTGATCGATCTCACGAACTTGTCCTGGGCGTACTATCAGTCGTTGCCCGACAAGACCGTGCTGTTCGTCCCCGGTCAGGAGACCCACTTCACCGAGTCGGGCGCCACCCAGGTGGCGGGGCTCGTCGCCCAAGCGCTGAAAACGTCGCAGCTCGGGCTCGCGGCGTTCATCAAGTAGGGTCGCCTGCCTCGGGCGGCGGAGCGCGGGGGGGTTCGCGACGGGTTCGCTTCGCGCGCGACCAAGATCCGCTAGCATCGGTCGCGCCATGAGCCGCGACAAGCCGCATTCGGACGCGCTCGTCTTCTTCGGCGCGACCGGAGACCTTGCCTTCAAAAAGATCTTTCCCGCGCTTCAGGCGATGGCCCGGCGCGGCCACCTCGGCTTTCCCGTCATCGGCGTGGCCAAGTCGGGATGGAACCGGGATCAGTTCCTCGAGCGCGCGAAGCAGAGCGTCACCGAGCACGGGGGCCTCGACCCCGCGGCGTTCGCGCAGCTCGCGTCGCGGCTCCAATACGTCGACGGCGACTACAACGACGCCGAAACGTTTCGCCAGCTCAAAGCGTTGCTCGACGGCGCGCAGCGCCCCACGCATTACCTCGCCATTCCACCGAGCATGTTCGCAACGGTCGTCGCGCGCCTGGGTGAGAGCGGTAGCGTCGCGCAGGGCCGTGTCGTGCTCGAGAAGCCTTTCGGCCGCGATCTGCAATCGGCGCGCGAGCTCAACCGGGTGCTCCACACCGTGTTCGCCGAGGACGACATATTTCGAATCGATCACTACCTCGGCAAAGAGGCCGTGCAGAACATTCTTTATTTTCGCTTCGCCAACGCGCTCTTCGAACCGGTATGGAATCGACATTACGTCGAGAACGTGCAGATCACGATGGCCGAGAGCTTCGGCGTCAAAGGGCGCGGCAAGTTCTACGAGGAAACGGGCGTCATCCGCGACGTCATCCAGAATCATCTGCTGCAAATCGTCAGCTACCTCGCCATGGAGGCGCCGTCGTCGGCCTACGGCGAGGCGATCCGCGACGAACAGGCCAAGGTGCTCCGCACGATTCGACCGATGACCCCCGACAACATGGTCCGCGGTCAGTTTCGCGGTTATTGCGACGAACCCGGGGTCGCGAAAGACTCGTACATGGCCACGTACGCGGCGCTCCGGATGTACATCGATTCGTGGCGCTGGGACGGCGTTCCATTCTACGTGCGCGCGGGCAAGTGCCTCAAGATGACGTGCACCGAGATCACGATCGAGCTCAAAGTCCCGCCGCAGGTGGTGTTCGCGGAGCCCAGGCCGACGGTAGGCAACATGGTGCGCTTTCGCCTGAACCCCGATGTCGTCACCGCCATCGGGGCACGCAAGAAGCGTCCCGGCGAGGGGATGAGCGGGGAGCCCGTGGAGCTCGTGTTGAGCGAGTCGGCCGAGGGGGCCAACGGCCAGATGGACCCCTACGAGCGGCTCCTCGGTGACGCGATGGCCGGTGACGCGACGCTCTTTGCCCGTCAAGACGCGGTCGAAGCCGCGTGGACGATCGTAGACCCGGTCATCCACGGTCCGAGCCCCATGTTCGAATACGAACCGGGGAGCTGGGGCCCGCCGCAAGCCGATCAGCTGGTCACGGACGTCGGCGGCTGGAATACCCCCCGGTAGTGCGGGTTTCCGGGGGCAATGGCGCGCGCGGAGGATCGGGCGAAACCGGCGGAGCCACGTCGCGTACTCGGGTCATGGACGCAGCCTGGGTCGCGCTCGTGGGTCTCGTCATCGCCACTTGCCGCCCCACAGGACCGGACGGGATAGCGGAGGCCCGAGCGGACGAGCCGGCCGGCGGCGGGACCTCCAGCGGCGAAGCCGTGGTCGAGCTCTTCACGTCGGAGGGGTGCAGCAGCTGTCCGCCGGCCGATGCGTTGCTCGCCGATCTGGCGAACACCAAGCGCCCCGTGTTCGCGCTGGCCTTCCATGTGGATTACTGGGACGACCTCGGCTGGGTCGACCGCTTTGCATCGCCGGAGAACACGGACCGCCAGCGGACCTACGCCCGGTCGTTCGGGGCGCGCGGACTCTACACTCCGCAGATGATCGTGAACGGGACCGAGTCATTCACGGGCTCGGACCGATCGCGCGCCCAGCAGAGCGTCGCGCAAGCGCTCGCTCGGCCGGCCTCGGTGCCTCTCTCCATCGGAGTGCGCGCGACCACTTCGGACTCGGTCGCGGTCGACTGGAACGCTCCCGGCGCGCCGGCAGGCGCCGTGATCGACGTCGCCATCGTAGAGCGCTCGACTTCGACGGATGTTCGCGCGGGCGAGAACGCCGGCCGGGTGCTCCGTCATGCGAACGTCGTTCGCGCATTCGTGGTCGCGCCCATCGCAGCGCGGCCTGCTTCGTTGGTCGTCCGCGTGCCGGCGGCCATGCGACGGGACGGCGGCGAAGTCATCGCCTACGTTCAGGGCCCCGCCACTCCCCCGGGCGGAATGCCCGTCCTCGGCTCGGCGCGGGCGGCGCTGCCGCGCTAGAGAGACCCGAGTCGCTGTCCGCTTGGTCCGGCGCGAAAAAACTTGTCCGGCGCCGAGCCCGTCGCGCGTCGAAGGGGTGAAAAGCCGCGCGGCGAATGGTTCGCTGTGCGGACGATACGGCGAGAACCCAAGGAGAGACCATCATGAGCGAATTCGTTTACCTGTTCCGCGGCGGCGGGCCCACGGGGTCCCCCGAGCAGATTCAGCAGCACATGCAGAAGTGGGTCGGATGGATCAAAGAGCTCAGCGGCCAGGGCTACATCAAGAGCCCGGGCAACCCGCTCGATCGCACCGGAAAGGTCGTCAAAGGCAGCCCCAAGAGCCAGAAGACCGTGACCGACGGACCCTACGCGGAGAAGGACATCGTCGGCGGCTACCTGCTCGTCGAGGCCAAGAACATCGATCATGCCGTGGAGCTCTCGTCCGGCTGCCCGATCTTCGATACGGGCGGCCTTGTGGAAGTGCGACCCGTCATGAAAATGTGAGGCGCCGCCGTGGACCCCGCCGATCATCTCTTCCGGAGCGAGGCGGGACGTCTGGTGGCAACGCTGGCGCGCATCTTCGGAGTTCACAACCTTCCCCTGGCAGAGGACGTCGTTCAAGACGCCCTCTGCCGGGCGCTGGAGGTGTGGAAGTTCCGCGGCGTACCCGAGAACCCGTCTGCGTGGCTCATGGCGACGGCGAAGAACCGCGCGCTCGACGTATTGCGCCGCGAACGCACGGCCCGCACGTTCGCGCCCGAGCTTGGACGGCTGCTCGAGAGCGAGTGGACCCTCGCCCCCGTCGTCGACGAGCTCTTCGGCGCAACGGCCATCCGGGACGATCAGCTGCGAATGATGTTCTCGTGCTGCGAGCCCCGCCTGCCGGAAGAGGCGCAGGTCGCGCTCGTCTTGAACATCTTGTGCGGTTTCGGCGTGAACGAGATCGCGAGCGCGTTTCTCAGCACCGAAGCCGCGATCGAGAAGCGCATCTCTCGCGCCAAGGCCGTTCTTGCGAAGTCGAAGAATCTATTCGACTTGCGCGACGACGCCGACTTCGTGGGACGCTTGTCCGCGGTCCATCGAGCGCTCTACTTGCTATTCAACGAGGGCTACCACGGGGCAGACCCGGAGTCGGCGGTGCGCGCCGACTTGTGCCGGGAGGCGATGCGGCTCGCCGCCCTTCTGCGGGCGCATCCCCTCGCCGCCACGCCGGCAACGCACGCCCTTTCGTCGTTGATGTGCCTCCATGCCGCTCGCCTGCCCGCGCGCATCGACACGGCCGGGAACCTCACGTTGCTCTTCGACCAGGATCGGGCGAGATGGAGCGGTGAGCTCGTGAACGAGGGTCGGAGACTGCTGGAGCTTTCGGCGACCGGACTCGACCTCAGCGAGTATCACGTCGAGGCCGCGATTGCGTCCGTCCACGCGGACGCGCGCCGCCCGGAGGACACGAATTGGGAGGTGATCGTGTCGCTCTACGACACGTTGATGTCCGTGCGCCCTTCGCCCGTCGTCGCGCTCAACCGCGCGATCGCCGTGGGCCAGCGGGACGGCCCGCTGCGCGGGCTCGAAGAGATTCGTGCGATCGAAGACAGCGGTCGCCTCGCCGCGTATCCGTTCTATGCGGCGGCGCTGGGCGAGCTCGAGCTCCGCGCGGGGAGAATCGGCGAAGCGCGCGATCACTTTCGAGCCGCCCTCGCGCTCGCTCGGAACCCGAGCGAACGGCGGCTCTTCGAACAGAGAATGGGGGCCTGCGAGGACCCGGGCGAAGCTGCGCCCGGCCGGCGGCCCGATGTCGAGCCAGGCTGACGCAGGGCGGTAGACCGGAAGATCGCGAGCCGCGTCGACAGAAAATTGGCGCGGACTTGGAAAAGCCAATCGACGCCAATGTGGTTTGACAGCCGATCGTCGGGTGTCGCCCCCGAACGTCGCTTGACCCGCCTCTGCTGCGTGTTAATGGATTGGGTAATGGTCTCCGTGCTACCGGGGGTGACCCAGGTGGATGAAAAGCCGCCGCGGGGGCCTCGAGACGACTTGGCGCCTTTGGCCAGTGCAGTCGCCGGAGGTGACCCGGAGGCCGTGCGCACCTTCGTGACGGCGGTCGGCGGCACCGTTCTGAGCGCCGTTCGCATGGTGCTCGGACCCAAGCATCGGGATGTGGACGACGTGACGCAAGACGCGCTCGTCGGCCTCCTCGAAGCCTTGGGGCGCTTCCGCGGAGAGTGCACGGTGGCGCACTTTGCCGGCCGCGTGGCCGTGTTGACCGCGATGGCGGCGCGCCGGCGTCAGCGGACGCGAGACCACTGGGTGGTCCCGGCCGAGGCCGAGGGCGACCGGGTCGCGGCCGGCCCCGAGTCGTCGCCGCTCGCCCAGCTCGAGGCCCAGCGGCGGCGCGCGGCGGTGAGGCAGCTGCTCGACGAGCTACCCGAGCCCATCGGGGAGTCGATGGCGCTCCGTTTCATGCTAGATCATACGGTAGAAGAAATTGCCGCTGCCACGAACGTTTCTGTGAACACGGTGTGGAGTCGACTGCGAATCGGAAAGCAGCGCTTGCGGCACAAGCTCGCGAGCGACACGAGGTTGTCCGAAGCGCTGTCAAGAACATCGGAGCCGAAACGATGAAACGGTCCGATTGCCTTAGTGAGCTTGTGATTCGGTCGAGACGGTACCGATTGTCGGAGACCGACCAGTGGCTTCTCGATCAGCATCTGCTGGTCTGCTCGTCGTGTCGGCTCGAACAGCACGTGGGCGCGGACTTCGACGAGATCTGCGGGCTGCAGGCCGGCGACGATCGGCTGGTCGCGCACCTTGCGGAGAAAGTGGTCGAGCGCCGGCTCGGAAGAATTGGGAGACGGGCCGGGCGAGCGCGTCCGAGGGCGCTCTGGATGGCCGGAGCGGCGGCCTGCGTGTTCTTCGCGGCGGCTGCCGCAGCGAGCGTCCTCTTCGATCACCGGCCGTCGGTTCTTCAGGCTCCTTCCCCGTCCGACGCCGTGTCGAGCCCCTCCAAGGCACGCGGCCGGCCGTTGGTCGCCGCGAACGCCGCGCCGACCGTGGCGGCCGCAGAAGCGGCGACCCCGCTCCCCCCGGCGGCGCCCGCACCCGAGGGCCGGCGAGCCTCGCGCTCTTCGGTGCCTCGTTCGACGCGCGCCCCCGTGGCCGCGCCGCCACCTGCCCAGCCCGAAACGGAGACCGCGTCGTCGCTGTTTGCGAGCGCCAACAGCGAGCGCCGGCACAACCACGTCGCGGCGGCGATCTCGCTCTACGAGGAGCTCCAGCAGCGGTACCCGGGCAGCGACGAGGCGCGCGTCTCGCACGTTTCTCTGGGACGGCTCCTTCTCGAGCGATCGATGTGGTCCGAGGGGCTCTCGCAGCTCGACGACTACTTGGCTGCGGCTCCGGACGGGATGCTGGCCCCCGAGGCGCTCTTCGGAAAGGCGCGGGCGCTTGCGGCCCTGGGGCGACTCGACGAGGAGCGCGGCCAGTGGGTCGGCTTGCTGAGCAAGTTTCCCGACTCGGTCTACGCCGCGCAGGCGCGTCGCCGCATCGACGAGATCCGGTAGTGCGGCGTAAGCGGAGCGCATGAACGCTCGACATCGACGCCTGCACGCGGGGGCGGTTGGGCTGGCGCTGTTGCTTCGGGTCGTCACCGCCGCCTGCGAAGAGTCGCCCCCATCGATCGACATCTTCGTCGCCGGCGCCCCCGACGCGGTCGCGCGTCTCGAGGGCGCGATCGGCGTGGCGGAGCGGCCGATTCGCTGGGTGCCGATCGGAAAGGTCGACGTCGAAGAGGTCCTGCGCCGGCCGGCCGACGTCGGGCATCGAGCAGCGCGCGCGTGGATCGATGGTTCGAGCCTCGATCGAATGCGCATCTACTTTGCCAATTGGAACTCGGAGCGCTTCCTGGTGCGGGAGGTTCCGCTGCCCCAAGGACTGGACGAGCTCGCGCTGGAGACGGTCGGGCAGGTCATCGCGAGCTCGCTGTCGGCGCTGATGACCGACGACAGCGCCGGGATGAGCCGAGCGGAAATCGCGTCGGTGATCGAAGAAACGCCGAGCGCCCCGCCGCCCTCGCGAGCGTCGTCGTGGGGCGCCACGTGGGGCGCCTTCTATGCCGTGCAGGCGTTCGCGCCGGAGCAATGGGTGGAGCAGGGGCCGGGTCTGATGGCCACGCTGGGCCAGCGCGAGGGGCGGTGGCGCGCGGGCGGGTGGGTCTCGGGCCAGTATCAGCTCCCGGAGACCATCGAGTCCGGGCTCATTGGCGTCCGACTGGACACGGTTGCGATGCGGGCGGGCGCCGAGCTCGCGCGCGGTCTCGGCCCGCGCGTGGCCGTTGCGCTGCGAGCCGGTCTGGGCGGCGACATGGTCCACATCGCGCCGCGCCGGGGGTCCGCGGCGCAAGCCACCCTCTCACCCGAGCGATTCACATGGGAGGTCGACGCCCAGGTGGCGCTCGCCTGGACCGTGCGGCTCGACGCCGGCTTCGCGTTATCCGCGGCTCTTCTCGCCGACGCCGACCTCGGCATGCGCCACTACGACATCGCCATCGACGGAGTGACCACGCGGGCGATGACTCCGTGGTGGGTGCGGCCGGGGCTGATGGCGGGCGTCGCGTGGCCTTGAGCGACGATAGCGGCGCGGACTCAATGGCAGCTCGAAGAGCCGAGTGACGCGCACACATTGCCGAGGCATACGCCCGGAGGCAGGCAGTTTGGCCCGTTGGCCGTGTCGCACGCAGCGCCCTCCAAGACCGCGGCCTGGCAGGTACCCCCCGTGCTTGCTCCGTCGGGCAACTGACACGCACCGGCAGCGCCGCAGAGGCTGACCGTTCCGTCGGCCGAGACGCCGCAGGGGCCGCCCGCCGTTGCGATCTGCGCTTGCGCGCAAAGGCTCGTGACCCGGTTGCAATAGAGGCCCAAGGTCGCGTCGCATGGGTCGTCGTTGTTCGTCGGATCGCAGGCCGCGCCTTGGCCCAGTCGCGCCACGCACATGCCGGCGTTCGAGCAATAGAGAACGGGTTCACACGGGTGGGCTTGGTCGCACGCCGCGCCCAACACGGCCAGCGGAACGCATGTGTCCCCCCCGCACGTGAGCCCCGTCTGTTGGCAATCGGAGTCGGTAAAGCATGCGCCGCCCACCGGCGCGCGCGCTGCGCAAACGCCGCAAGCGGCTGGGGCGAGCCTCAGGCAATACCCGTTCGCACACTGGTCGTCCGCGGCGCAGACGGCTCCGAGGGCGAGAGAGCCCTCGAACGCGCACGCGCTCGGAGTCTTGTTCGACAAGTAGTCGGCGCAAGCCTCCGTTTGGTACGCGTGAGCGCACGCCTCGAGCGCGCCGGGCATCACCGTCGACCCACTCGTCGTGGAATTCGGAGGGCACGCGAGCGCCAGGCGCGCCGTGCATGTGGCCAGGTCGCCGAAGTCACGCTGGACCAGGAAAGGCGCACACGACTGGAATTTGTCGCAGTTGGCACTTGCCCAGTCGGCGCACGCCTGAGAGGTGCTGACCGCGCTCGCGTTCGGTCCCGTCGAGCACCCCGTCACCGAGGCAAGCACGAGCACGTACCACGCTCGAGGGACCGGTCTTCTCATGGGGAGCCTTCCGACGAGCAGTCTATCGACTCCGCATGCACAAGGGGATGACGCTGCGGCGAGGAAGCCCTTCCCGCGCGCTTCGACTCAGTGGCAGGTCGCCGGATCGAAGATGATGCACACACCGTCGAGGCACGCGGCGGGTGGCATGCAGCTCGGCCCGGCGACGGCATCGCACGCCGCACCCTCGGGCGCCGCAGCCTCGCAGGTGCCGAGCGTCGACCCGTCGTCCGTCCGGCAGAAGCCGCTGGCTCCGCAGAGGGTGACCGCTCCGTCCGCCGAGCTGCCGCACGGATCGCCCACCGCCGAAATCGGAGTCTCTGTGCAAACGCTGATCAAGCTGCAATAGAAACCCCGATTCGAGTCGCACTGGGTGCCCACGTTCGGGTTGCAAGTTCCTCCTTGGCCGAGCAATCCGACGCACGTACCGCCGATGGGGCAATAGAGAAGGGCCGTACACGGCCGGGTGGTCGGGTCGCACGCCGCCCCCAACAGGGCCATGACCACGCACGATCCGCCGACACACGTGAGCCCCGTCCGCTCGCAATCCGAAGCGGACCCGCACGCGCCGCCCACCGGTGATCGCGTCCCGCAGACGCCGCACCCCTTTGAAGCGAGGTGCCTGCAAAATCCGCTCGCGCACTGGTCGTCGTCGGCGCATGCCGCTCCGAGGGGGAGCGAGCCAGAAAACGCGCAGGCAGGCGGATTGTCGTTCGACGCGTAGTCGGCCAAGTAGGCGGAACAAGACTCCGCTTGGAACGCGTGGGCGCACGTGTCCAAGGCCCCGGGCATCAGGGTCGATCCGTTCGCCGCAAGGCCCGATGGACACTCGAGCTCGAAGCGCGCCGTACACGTGGCCAGGTCGCCGAAGTCGCGCTGGACCAGGAAGGGCGCGCACGATTGCAGCTTTTGGCACTTTGCGTCGGCGAAGTCGGCGCACGCCTGCGCCGCCGTGGCCGCGCTGCCGTTCGATTCGCTCGAGCACCCCGCCATCGCCGCAAGCACGACCACGTGCCACGCGGCCCTTGTTCCGAGCCGCACTAGATGACGCAGCGCGCGCGGTACTTCTCGATGTTCATGCCGTAGAGGCCATCGCCGCGATTGAAAAATATGTACCACGACGTGATCGGGCTACTGGCGAACAGCGTCGAAGTCCAGAACTGCTCGCTCGGCGTGTTGGGAAACGCCGACCGATCGATCATCGGTCCCGCGGCGGCGTGCTCGTCGATCAGCGTGAGGAGCTCTTGAAGGGTTGGCATTCGCCAGCCCTTCTTCCCCGCCAAGCTCAGCTTCGCGCAGTAATCGCGCGCCTCACCGAACTGAAACTTCTTGTCGGGGACCGCGCGCTGCCACGTGAGGCCCGTCGCGACGTCGAGGACGGTCGCGGGCTGAATGTCGTAGCGCGGAACCGGTGCCTCGTGCTTGACGGCATCGCGCACGCAGCGAAGGGAGAACTTGTTGCTCTTGTCGTCGGTCTTCGGATATCCGAAATAGAAATACACGTACCAGGCCGCGTGGGGATCGTCGGCGGCCACCGACGACGTCCAAAACCAGTCGACGGGCGTATTGGGAAACACCTCCGGGTCGACCGAGGGCCGGTTGTGAGTCATGTCGGAGATCGACACGAGCTCGATGCGCGACGGCAGCCTCCAATCGTCGTAGCCCGCGAGCTTCGACTGGTCGCACTCACGCCCGGCTTCGTCGAACATGAAGAACTTGTTTGCCACTTGACGCTGCCACATCAGGCCCGTGACTTCGTCGACGACCACGCCGGCGATGTGCGTGTCGTACGACTGCGGGTGCGGAAGCCCCGGCAGGTGCGAGCCCGGCATCGGCCAAGTGGCCCAGGCTGCAGTCGGAAACCGGGGAACGAACGGTTCCGGCGCGGGCGATGGTTCCTGAACCAGGGCCGCAGCTGCGGCCGACGCCTCACGGACCGGGCCTCCGGCGTCGGACGTCTCCGACGCAGCAGCGGGCCCCGGCTTCTCGCTCCGGCACCCGCCCAGGCAACACGCTCCCGCTGTCAGCCACCCGAAGACCGCACGCCGTCGAATCAATGCAGACCCAGATCCGCGCGGCACGGGTGGCTTGTTCGCTCGACTACCGCAGTAGTCCGTCGGCCACGATCCTAGAGGGGCTCGCCGGGCGACGGGGTGCGATACATATAGGCCTTGGATGAGACGAGTGCCGTCAGCATGTCGCGCATCGAGTAGCCCGTCGTCGCCTTACCCTTGGCATCGGCAATCTGGAGCGAGCCGGTGTCGGCGTCGCTCTCCAGTCGTCCGAACATGTACCGCACCCAGTTGCGATCGAGGCACTGCTGCGTCTCGGAGCTCGCAGCCAGCTGCTTAAGCAGGTCGGCTGCATTCGTGAAGGTGAACGTGTTGCCGGCCGGGCTCGTGAAGGTGCCCGTCGCGTCCACGGCCTGGCCGTTGTCCGTCGTTCGGTACTGGCCGATTCCGTCGTAGTTCTCGAACGCGAACCCGGGCGGATCGAAGAGTGTGTGGCAGCCTTGGGCGCACGCCGATTTCGCGTGCACCTCGTACGAGGCCCTGGTGGTCTGCTGGGCGACGAAGTTGACGCCCGGCACGTTCACGTTCGGCGGACTCGCGGTGCCGCAGAGTACTTTGGTGTAAATCGAGAGTCCTCGGAAAATCGGATTGTCGACCACACCCGACGCGAACTGCGCGAGAAACGGGATCTGCGTGAAGAGCCCGCCCGACCGCTGCGTCGGGTCCAGCGTGACTTTCGCCAGGGTCGTCGCCGTGGCACCGGCCGGCGCGGCGACGCCGTACATCTTCGCCATGTCGGTGTTGACGAAGGCAGTGTTGCCCGTGAAGAGCGTGCTCAGCGTTCCGTCGCCGGAATAGACCGACGCCAGGAACGCGGAAAAAGACCCAGGCAGAGCGTCGATCGCGTTCTGCGTCAGAGTGGAAGTAGGCGGCAGTCCTCCGAGGTTCTCGGGACGAGTGCCTACCGACAGGATCCACTGCTCGTACATATCGAGGAGCGCCTGTGCCGCACGTGGGTCCGCGATCATTCGCTGGGCCTGCGCGAGAACCTGGGCGGGCGTGCCGAGCTGGCCGGCTTGCGCGGCGGCCAGGAGCGTTGCATCCGGGGTCGTATTCCAGAGCGACTCGGCGAGCCTCGAGGCGAGCTGCCATTGCGTCAGGGGCACGAGTCCGTCCGAGCCGACCACCGGCTTGGTCGGACCGATCTCCCAGTGGTAGAGGAAGTTCGGCGACTGGAGCATGGCCTTGGCCATCGCGCCCAACGACTCGGTGAAGGTCTGTGCGTAGGTGGTGCGCACCGCGGTAAAGAGCGTCATCAGGTCGGCCAGCTCGGTCGCTGCCACGGGGCGGCGATACACCTGCGCTCCGAAGGTGTTCGCAAACGTCGTTGCGCACATGGTCTCGGCAGTCGCGGCCGGGGTGGCGCAGCCAGCCGGGATCGGTAGCTTGCCCGCCTTGATGGCCGCCTCGACCACGGTGCTCGCCGTGTTGTAGAAGTAGTTCTGGATCTGCTGGTCGGCGGTGCTGTTCGGCGAGGCGAAGCCGTTGACGTTCTGCGCGTCCGCAGACCACGGATGGCTCGGGTCTTCCCCCGGCCGCGTGGTGTCGCCGAGCAGGTCGTGAAGCATGTTGTCGTACTCGGAGTACGTCAGACGCCGCATCTGCAGGATGCCGGCGCTCTCCGGGACCGTCTTGACCGGGAGCGATGCAGACGGCATCGCCGTCGTGGACGTTCCGCTCGGACTTCCGGCCGTGTTTCCGGTTGCACCGCTGCCGCCGCTGCCCTGGCCGGCGTTGCTTCCACTGCCGCCAGCGCCGCCACCGGCTGGACCGGTAGACCCGAATCCGCCGGTGTTCTCACCCACTTTTGCGCTGCATGCGGCGACCACTCCAGCGGGGATAAGAGCCGCGATCAGCAGGGATGACCGCCACAGTTTTTGAGCTTTCATCGATTTCTCCAATTCGCTCGCTTGGCCAATCTCAACCCTTGAGGACCGTCAACTCACCCGTGTACGTCGATTGACCGAAGTACGTTCCTCCCCCGGGAGCGGGGGTACCCATCGCGTTGCAAAGCGCGACCAGCAGCCCGTTGTGCGCCGTACCAGCGGGAAGAGCGAGGCTTCGGCCAGTCTTGAAATAGCCGCCGCACGTGCCCGCCATGTAGACGGGGATCTTCGTCGTGTCGTGGAGGCCCGCCCGCATGTTGTTCATGCCGACGAAGACGCTGCTGTCCAGCATCGATGCCCCGGTCATGTCGGTGATGCCTTTCAGCAGCCCGATGATGTAGCCGTTGAACGAGGCAAACCAGGTGTCGCAGAGCACCTTGTCCGCGACGTTTCTGTGAGCGATGGCATGGAAGCCGTTGACATCGCCCGTGTTCGCGTCGGGCGGATTCGGGCCGCCCGCGGCGTACGGAACGCCCATCGTGTTGTTGATCCACGTGAGGACCAGCTGGCCGGCACCTTGGTCGCCGATCTGCTGCACGACCACGCGCGTGTAGTCGGCCGCGAAGGCCGCTACCGCCATTTGCGCCATGAGCTTGGCCTGCACGTCGACGCCGACAGAAGTCTTTCCCGGGGCGACGACGCTGCTTTGCGCCGGGGGGTAGCACGCGGCGTTGCCGATACCCGTACCGGCTTGGGTAACCATTCCGCCGCTGGACGATGCTGTACCCATGCCGGCGCCGCCACCGCTCAAGGCCGCGATCTGCGTCTCGAGCGCGCGCACCGACGTGAGGTGGCTGTCGATGTTCGCCTTGTCGGCCGTTCCGACGATGTTCGAGAAGCGATTCAGGTCGGCGATGACGTAATCGAGGATGCTCTTGTTGATCTTCGGCGTGTTGTTGACGGGCGGCGGCGGCGCCATCATGCCCATCGGGGTCGCCGTGGCGGTCGGCGCGGTAGCGACGGTAGCCGGCGCCGGCATCGAGCCGCTGAAGAGCTGGTTGAACACGCTGGTCGGGTCGAGATTCGGAAGCACGACTGAACCGGCAGCCTTCCACGAGAGGTGCCCGGTGCTCGACACGAACGATCCGAGGTTGAGGCTCGTGAGCCCACCGTACCCCGCGGTCTTCAGCGCGCTGCCGACGTATTGGTCGACCGAGGGACCGCCCGCGATGTCGGCGGCGGTCGACGAGGAGAGAGTCTGGTAGTAGGCGCCCGTGAGCATCACCGGGTAACAGGCGTGCCCGGTTCGCTCGCCGCTACCCGGCATGTCTTTGATGGCCTTGTAGTCCACCCCTTCGAGCAGGAGGAGATCGGGCATCAGGGCCGTCAGGTTGCCAGCGTTCGTCTGGAACGGGGCGAGCTGCCAGGTCGTCGGGGTGTCGCCCTTCGTGGCCCAGCTGTTGATGCTGCTGAGCATCCCGTTGGGCCAGCAGAAGATGTACATCCGCTTGATGCCACCTACGAGGCAGGCGGCGTCGGCTTTGTCGGACTCGAGAAGCGGCAGCAGGGCCGCGCCCGCACCGATGGTCTGGAGCAGATTGCGACGCGAGAAACGGAAGTCACGCTTCATCATTACGTCCTCGATGGGGAAGGCGGGTGCACGAGCGGACAGCTTACGCTTGAGTACCGACGAGGACAACCGCCAGTCGGCTCAAATGCGTAGGTCACGGGTTAGAAAGTGTCTCGACACGCGGGCGTCCATCACTTGGCTTGCGTATTCCTTTTTGACAAAGAAAATGCAGTCGCATCGGACGGAATAAGCCCGTGCGCGGGTCTGACGCGAGGCGACAACCACACGAACCGACGCTGCGAAACCCGGTTTTCTTCGCTCGCCTCGGGTGGCCGTGTGTAGAGTGCGGGAGCGTCCGCTTCGGCGCCGGGCGACGCACTCTCCGCGGCAACCAGCTCGGGTGCAGTATGGCGGCGCGAACATTGGGATGCCCACGATGAACGACATTCAAAGCCCTGGTTTCAGTCCGCGCGGCGTAGCGCGAATGAAGGCGCTGCTTGCAGCGATCGCCACGCTGGTGCTCATCGCTTGCCCCCGCGCGGTCTTCGCGAAAGACGTGACGATCGCCGTTCACGTCGAGGGTGCGGACGCGGCCGCCATCCGGAACACGCTCCTCGTGAACGTGCCCGCGGGAACGACGGTGGCCGAGGCCGACACGTTCAACACCGCCCTCGCGCAAAAGGGGCAAAAGCTCCCGCTGGGCAAGACGATGGAAGGCGAGGGACGAGACCGGGCGATCGGGCGCATTCGGGCCGCGCTCGCCGCCTCGGGTCTGGACGGGGCCCTCCTCGCGCGGGTGGTGAAGGGAAAAGGCGAGCGAACCGTGAAGCTCGTCCTCATCGGCGCGGGCCGAAACGACACTCCGCGGGACGGCGAAGTCGTGCTCGGCGCCAAGCGCTCGAAAGAAGACGCCGGCAAGCTCAAGGCATTCATCGACTCCGCACTCGGAGCGGGAACGCCAGAGCCGGCAGCGGCGGCGGCAACCGAGAAGCCGGCGCCCGCAGCGGAAAAGGCACCGGCGGCGGAGAAGGCGCCCGCGACCGGCGAGGCGGCGGCGAGCCCGCCCGCAGAGGCAGAAGCGAAAGCCCCGTCGGAGTCGGCGGCGCCGCCGGCCGGAGAGTCCGGGTCGGAGCACCCGCGCGGGACGATCGGAAAATCGATCTTCGAGGTCGAGGTTGGGCCCGAGGCCGCGGGGCGTGATTTCTCCTACAACCAAAGCATCAAGGGCGGCCTCCGCGCGTTCCAGGCATTTCCGGTCGCGATGCTGAAGATCAGCGCCGAGGCGTATCCCCTGGCGGACTCCTCGACATTCCTCCGCGACCTCGGCATCGTGGGCAGCTACGCGCGAACGCTGTTTCTGACGTCGGCGGTCCAGAGCGGGCCCAGCATCGACACCACCGAGAGCGCGTACTTCGTGGGCCTGCGATTTCGCATCCACCCGACGAGCGATCCAGGGCTGCTCATCTCCGTGTCCGACGGCTATGCGTCCCAGGCGGTCGACTTCGGCAGCACGACGAACGCGATTGCGAACAGCATCCCGTCTACCAGCTGCAGCGGGAATCGCCTGGCGGTCGACGCACGCATTCCGATCGGCCGTCTGTCGGTCCGCGCGGGTGTCGGATACCGCCTCATCTTCGACGCGGGGACGTTTGGGAAGCGGTTCACGGGCACGAGCGTTGGCGGGATCGACGCCGAGCTCGGCGCAGGGTACGCGCTGGCCCACGGATGGGAGGTGCGCCTCATCGGGGACTACGAGCGCTACTTCTACGCGTTCCAACCGACGCCGGCAGATACGAACATCGCCGGGGGCGCGCTTGACCAGTTCTTCGGTGGGCGCCTGGCGGTGGCTTACGTTTACTAGGCGGTCGCGGAACTGAATCCGGCGCAGGCGCCGCCGGATTGATGACGCGTCACAACCGGTGCGCTCCTGAGGCGCGGCCGCTACCCGAAGTCGGGTCGGGTCGTCATCGGCGAACGACGACGACCTCCTCCGCCTATTGCGCTTGGGCGGTCACGTTCTCCAGAACGAAGACGTAGTC
>Ga0265313_10000088_pt1 | contig 90711 bp, 83 predicted proteins | sample 4123metaG_FD_203122 | JGI IMG/M metagenome (GOLD analysis project Ga0265313, IMG submission 203122) | Rhizosphere microbial communities from Carex aquatilis grown in University of Washington, Seatle, WA, United States - 4-1-23 metaG | ecosystem: Host-associated > Plants > Roots > Rhizosphere >... | reverse complement strand
CTGTTCGTCAACATCAAAGTCGACCGCGAAGAACGTCCCGACATCGACCAGATCTACATGGCGGCACTGCATCTTCTCGGCGAGCACGGCGGCTGGCCGCTCACCATGTTTCTCACGCCCGCCGGCGCGCCGATCTGGGGCGGCACCTATTTTCCCAACAGCGCGCGCTATGGCAAACCGGCCTTTGTCGACGTGCTCCGCGAGATCGCACGCATCTTTCGCGAAGAGCCGGAAAAGATCGAACGTAATCGTACGGCGCTGATGCAGCGGCTTGAGGCCGTGGCACGGCCCGCAGGCACCGTCACGATCGGCCAAGCCGAACTGGACAACGCCGCGCGCCAGCTTGCCGGCATGATCGACCCGGTCAACGGCGGCACGCGTGGGGCGCCGAAATTTCCGCAAGGCGCGCTGTTCGAATTGCTGTGGCGCGCGGGATCGCGCACCGGCGACGCACGCTACTTCGCCGCGGTCGACATCACGCTCGACCACATCTGCGAAGGCGGCATCTACGATCATCTCGGCGGCGGTTTCTCCCGCTATTCGGTCGATGAGCGATGGCTCGTGCCGCATTTCGAAAAGATGCTCTACGACAATGCGCAGCTGCTCGAGCTTTTGGCGATCGCGCACAAACGCAGCGGCAAAACGCTGTATCGGCAACGCGCCCGCGAAACGGTCGAATGGCTCAAGCGCGAGATGACGATCGGGGAGGGCGCGTTTTCCGCTTCGCTCGATGCCGACTCGGAAGGCGAGGAAGGCAAGTTCTATGTCTGGTCGCTTGCCGAAGTCATCGAGACGCTCGGTTCGGAAGACGGCGCGTATTTTGCTCGGCACTACGATGTGACGCCGGACGGCAATTTCGAAGGCCACAACATCCTCAATCGCCTCAAGCCGCTGCCGCGCGACACAAACGATGAAGCAAGGCTGACGGCGTTGCGCGCCAAGTTGCTCGCCGTCCGCGATCGGCGGATACGCCCCGGCCTCGACGACAAGGTCCTGGCCGACTGGAATGGTCTGATGATTGCGGCGCTCACCAATGCGGGCCTGATGCTTGATGAGCCGGCGTGGATCGCGATGGCGGCGCGCGCCTTCGGCTTTATCGCGCATGCGATGACACGCGGCGACCGGCTCGGTCATTCCTGGCGACAGGGCCAGCTTAAATTCCCCGGGCTCGCGTCCGACTTCGCCGCCATGATCCGCGCTGCGCTCGCACTCTACGAGGCGACCGGTCAACAGAATTACCTCGATCAGGCGCTCGCCTGGCAACGCGCACTCGATCGCGACTACGCCAATGCCGAGACCGGTATCTATTATCTCACCGCGGCCGATGCCGAAGGCCTTGTCGTGCGCCCGGCCGCGACCAGCGACGACGCAACACCCAATCACAACGCCATCGCGGCGCAGAACCTGATCCGGCTGGCGGCACTTACCGGCGACGATTCGTGGCGCGAGAAGGCGGATCGAGTCATCGCCGCGATCGCGCCCCAGGCCGTCGAGAACCTCTACATGCACATGGCGCTGCTCAACGCCGTCGACCTGCGGCTGCGCGCCGCGGAGATCGTGGTGACCGGGGAGGGCGCTCGCGCGGAGTCGTTGCTCGCAGCGGCGAGGGCGCTGCCGCCGCTCGATCGCATCGTACTGCACGCGCCCTCAACTGCCGTATTGAACCCCGCACACCCAGCGCGTAACAAAGTCGCTGCGGCAAGCGAGCCGCAAGCCTTTGTATGCGCCGGGGAAACCTGTTCGCTGCCCGTGACGGAACCCGCCGGCCTCATTCGCGCCATGGATGCGATGCGACATACTTGACGCCGCCCTTCATTCGGCGCCGATTCGCGGCTAATGAAGCCTGTAAACGACAGCTACGGAGATCACACGATGCGGTGCTGGATCATTGCTCTTGCGGCGGCCGCCGCCGCCATGCCGCTCGCAGCCGCCTCGGCGACTGGCGCGCAGGCCGAGCAATATTGCGGCTTCACTCCGCACCTGGGCGCCATGGTCCAGTGCGGCTATTCGAGCCTGCAAAGCTGCGAGAACGCCATCGGCAAAGGCGCGATGTGCTTCGTCAACCCGTACCTGGTCATGAACGAGAAACGGTGGACACCGTTGGTGCCCGCTACGCCCATCTCCAAAGGTTAGGCACCCGTTTAGCGGGCTCGTTATCAAGAACGCCACGTTTCCAACTCGTCATGCCCGGCCTCGTGCCGGCCATCGACGACTTAAAAGCATAAGGCAACGAAGACACAAAGACATGGATGGCCGGAACAAGTCCGGTCGCGACGAAATGCCAGACCGGCTTCAAGTGCGGCCATTGGCACTTTTGCTTTCACCCCCCAAACTGAAATGGTGCTGTAGCGCTACAAGTGCAGTCATTTCTGCCCTGAGCATCTACAGCAAAACAAATCCGTTCGCCTCGGCGTCTAGGCGTGGTCTGCCTCGCGGTCCCAGCCGCGCCAGGACCCCAACGATTTTGGTCAACTTCGCCCATTCTGTGCAAATCGGCGAGGCAGCGGGGACGGGCCGAACCTTTCGGGCATTAGCCCTTTACGGCCGCGTAGGTCGGGTTAGCTTAGGGCGCCAATAGCAATCGGGGATTTCGTGGACCGCTACCTTTGGCGGGTCACCTGGTCGCATGAGACGCTTGCGCATCTTTGTTTCCTCGCCCGGCGACGTGCAGAAGGAGCGTCAGGTTGCGCGCGCCGTCATCAGCCGTCTGGCCGCGGAATTTTCCGGGCGCGTCGTGCTTGATCCCTACTTCTGGGAATACGAGCCGATGCGGATCACGGCCGGCTTCCAGGCGCAAATCGAGCCGCCGTCGGATTTCGACATCGTGGTCTGCATTCTGTGGTCGCGGTTGGGAACACCATTGCAGGCGCCCGACGGCCAGCACTACACGTCCGGGACCGAATACGAGGTCGAAACCGCCGTAGCCTCGCACCGAGAGCGTGGCTATCCGGACGTGCTGGTCTATCACAATCAGACGCCGGCGCAGATCAGGCGCTCCCCGCGAGCGGCGCGCGAGCAGGCCTACCGTCAATTCGATGCGCTCGAGAATTTTCTGGAAAAGCTCGCGCTTGATCCAGTCACCCACACCGTCAAGGGTGCGATCTCGCGTTACGTCAGTCTAGCCGAATTTGAGGAACGGCTTGAGCACCATTTGCGCCGACTGATCGAGGTGCGGCTCGAACCGGGTGGCGGGGACGATGCTGCGCGTCCTGCGATTACCTGGCTGGAGAACCCCTTCCGCGGCCTCGAGCTCTTCGATTTCCAGCATGAAACCATCTTTTTCGGCCGCACAAGGGCTATCGGCGAGGTGATCGATAGCTTGCGTCGGCAGGCACACAGGCTGGAAGAACAGGCGCAAGCCCGCGCGACGGAGCATGAAAGACAAAGGCCGGACGACTCAATAACAGCGGAGGAAACAACGCAGCCGCGGCCCGCGGCGTTCGTTTTGATCTCGGCGATGAGCGGCGCCGGCAAATCCTCGCTGGTCCGCGCCGGTGTGCTCCCGTTACTGACTCGTCCCGGCGTGATCGAGGGGGTCGGGCTATGGCGCCGCTCCGTGATGCGGCCGAGCGGATCGCTCGGCGATTTGTTCGACAGCCTCGCGCAGGCGCTCATTCAGCCCGAAGCGCTGCCTGAGTTGACCAGCGACGGCAAGGACGCGAGGCAGATCGCGGCGCTGCTGCGCCGCTCTCCCACCAGCGTCGATCTGCTGATTTCGCAGGCGCTCGCGCACGCCGCGGACCTGTTGCGCAAGGACGAGGATCGCCAGCTCGAAAAGCTAATCGAAAGCTATCGTAACCTCGGCCAAACCGAGGATGCCGCACGTTGTGAAGAAATCCGTCGCAGCCTCAAAGCCCGGGCAGCACGGCTTGTGCTCGTGGTTGATCAACTGGAAGAAATATTCGCCCTGCCGAAATTTCGCGATGCGCCGCCCGCCACCGGCAATTTTATTGCCGCCCTCGGCGCGCTGGCGCACAGCGGCAATGTTTTTATCATCGCGACTCTGCGCAGTGATTTTTTCGGACGCTGCGCCGAATACCCCGAACTAATGGAATTAAAGCAGGGCGACGGGCACTATGATCTCGCTCTGCCGACGCCGCAGGAAATCGGGCAGATCATCCGCCAGCCCGCCGTCGCCGCCGGCCTGCATTACGAGACGATCGGGCCCGACGATCATCCCATAAAGCTCGACGAAATGCTGCGCGACGAAGCCGTCGCTCATCCGGAAGCGTTGCCGTTGCTCGAATATTGCCTGGACGGGCTTTATCAACGGCGCCTCGGCAATCTGCTGACTTATGTCGCCTATAAGGAACTGGGCGGTGTCGAAGGCGCGCTGGCAAAGCGCGCCGAAGACGTCTTTCAGACTCTCGGCCTGGAGGCGCAAAGAGCCTTCGATCCGGTGATGCGGCGGCTTGCGACCGCTTCACTGGAGAAAGAGGGATTAGCATACACGCGCAACTGGGCGGATTACGACGCGCTCGCGGCTCTGCCCGGCGCCAAAGAATTCGTCGATGCCTTTGTCGGGCCGCATGCGCGGTTGTTCATTACCGACAAGAACGAAGCCGACAAGCCGATCGTCACCCTGACCCACGAGGCGCTGTTGCGCCAATGGCCGCGGCTCAAAGACTGGCTCGGCACTAACAGCGACATGCTGCAGGTCAAGGCCGCGGTCGCGGTCGCGGCGCGACAATGGCAGGGGGCAAAAAACGATCCAAGTTATCTGCTGGCGCGCGGCTTGCAGTTGGAAAAAGCCAAGCAGTCCCTCCGTGACGGTTACCTGGAGCAGGACGAAGCAGCCTTCGTCCAGGCCTCGATCCAGACGGAGCGGAAAATCGTTCGGCGGCGTCGGTTTTCTCTGGCTGTTCTGTTCGGCGTTATTGCGGCCGTCGCTGGAGCGACATCGCTATATGGCTGGCAACGCTACGACCAGGGCCGCTTGACGGTCGACAGCAATGCGCCGGGTGCGAGAGTCTCGGTTGACGATCTGGAACTCGGGCTTCCGGTCAAGAATTTTGCGTTGCGCTCGGGCAACCACATGCTTCGTGCTTTCGCCGATGAATTCATCGATCGCACTCGCTCGGTTACGATCGCGCGTAGCGCCTCGACCGACGCGCGGTTCTGGCTCGAAAAAGGCGTGCTTTGGACCTACCCCTCGCCGGCGATCCAGGGCGGTTTCGCCATTCTGCCGGATCTGTCCGGCGGACCGTCACTCATCGCGCACAACGAAATTACTCGAGTCACTTTCTTATCGACGGCAAGCGGCAAAGTGGTGACCTCGATTCCAACGCCGACCGGCAACTGGCGCACCTTCAAGACAATCAATCTCGGCGGCGACATCGGAAAGGTCGTCGTGTCCGGATTGGACCAGGAACAGACAGGCCCCGAACTTTTGGTGATCCGCGGCACCGCGCCGCCGCAGGTGCTGTGGAGATGGCGCGGATCGCGTTCCGGCTTCGGCACGCCGCAGAGTCTGGCGATCGAGGCGTTGCCGCGGCCCGATGGCAGCGCCGACGTGATCGTCGCTGGCCGCAATGGCCATCTCTATGTGCTCGACGGTAAAACCGGTCGGCAAATAAACGACTTGCAAATTTCCGATCAGCCGCTGGTCGAATCACCGCTGCTCGTGCCGTGGAAAAGTGGCTCCGAAACAGTCATTACGGTTTTGATGAAGCCGGGCGACCCGAACCACTTGGTCGCAGCACAGCAGCCGCATCTCATGGGTATGTCGGTGCGGGTGAGCGATGGTATTCCGCTCTGGCGCACGGATCTCGGCGTCGGATGGAGCATGTCCATCCCGCCGTTGCAAATCGAAAATCACCCGCAAGTCTTTTTGTCGACGGACACGAACTGGCGACTGATCGATTTGGCGACTGGCGCGGTGCATGGTACGGGACATTTTCCTGCGCCGCTCGTCTCAGGACCGACTGTGGCCGACCTTGAAGGAAATGGAAAACCGCTCTTCGTATTCGAATTTGCCGATCCTGCTCAGCAAATGGTCGGCGTCGATCCGTCCGACGGCGCGGTAGTTTGGCACGGTCCCGCCGGTTTGAACCCACGCGGCCAACCGCGCGGACTCAACGGACTGTTACGAACCTCGAGTGGCGCGATCCTGGTCACCACGGACAAAGCGCTTACCGCGATCGATCCCAGGTCCGGTCAGATCGTCTGGAGTGCGCCGGGAGTGCCGCGCGGAGTCCTCATCGGAGACTGGGACGGCAACGGCCCAAATGAAATTCTCGTCACCATCAGCGGCATCGGGCTGCGCTGCCTCGATGAAGCCGGACAGGAGCGTTGGACGTTACGGCTGGCGGATGACGTCGAGCCGCGGGCGCTGATCAAATCAAACGACGGCGGACCGCTGCGCGATATCCTTCTTTACAGGCATGCCGGGCTCATCAGCCTGGTACACGGGCCGAGTATGCTGTGGGCCAGCAATGCCAGCGCGGCCATTCAGGCGACGCCGGTCGTGGCCAAGGATGCCAGCGGAAAAGCGATCGTCGTCGAGACCGCACCATGGGGCAACGATATCTCCTTGCGCGCGTTCGATGGCGCCTATGGAAATGTCTTGTGGTCCGCGAAAGAACAGTTCTCGCCGAATCGCGGCGTAACGCTTGCCGATCTGGACGGCATCGGTCAGCCTTATGTGATCGGCGTCGGCAGTCGTCCCCCCAATCCGGCAGTTCAGCTCTACGCATACCGCACCGGCGACGGCGAACTGGTGCGGGCCAAGACTGTGGGCATCACGCCTACCTGGCTGTCCTGCGCGCCCGCGGTCGCTGATTTCCGCGGCATCGGTAAAAGCGACGTGGCGTTTTCGACGTGGGACGACCGCAGCATCGTCATGACCGATGGTCGCAGCGGCGACGTGCTATGGCAATTCTCGCTGGGCAATTCCACCATGAGCGGAGTGGCGGCAGCCGATATTGATGGTGACGGATTGCCCGATGTGATTGCCGCGACACTCGATGGCTACGCCTATGCGCTACGCGGCAAGGATGGCACGCTGCTGTGGAAGGCACCGATTCCCGGCGGAGCATGGTCCGCGCCGGTCACGGCCGCCCTGGAACCCAACGGGCCGCCGTCGATCCTGATCACGAGCCTCTCCGGCACGCTCTATGTTCTCAACAGCCGCACCGGAGAAACGATCTGGACGTCGCCTGGCTCCGAAGCCGCCAATGCCGTGCCAGTGACAATGAATCAACTGAAAGTTGGCGGCCACGCCGCCGTCGTGATGGACGGCGACCGCACCGTCATTCTTGTCCCGGCCGGAGCAGCGGGAGTAATAGCGTTCGATTGGAGTACCAAAGCCGAGTTATGGCGTTCGCCCAGCGGATTCCCGGTGATCGCCTCGCCGGTGCCCGTCGACCTGAAGATGCACAATCAGCGGGGCGTCGTGGTCGCCAGCGCCAACGGCACGGTCTGGGTGCTTGCGCTCGCCGACGGCAAACCGCTTTGGCACCTAAGCGGTACGCTCAAATCCGTCGAAGCCGATCCGATGGTGGCTGACCTCAATGGCGATGGTGTGCCTGACATTCTCCTTGCCGGTTACGATTTCTCATTGCGCGCTATCAACGGCACTGCGATCGGCCTGCGGCCGGCGTCGCATTGAGCGCTGTGGCGCGACCGACAGGCGAGATCCCGTCATTCTGCGCAAACAACTGCCTTCATGAAAAAGTGCGATCAACGGGGGCTGCCGCGAGGCGCATATGTCAAGTTATTGGGGCGAGAGGCCGCTTTTGCAATTTCATCGAGTCTTTGCCACTCCGTATTCATCGAGTTGAAGAACTCGCCCTTTTGTTTGTGGTGCTGCGAAGCTTGCCCTCCGCGAGCGTCACTGAGCGCGCAACCCTGCAATCCGCAAGCCTTGCAAATAGCGATCGAGTACGCCGGGATTTCGGCGCAGCAGAGGCTCCCAGAATGTGCCCAGTGTCGCCACCGAGGTGTCCGGATTGACTTGCAATAGCAGCTGCACTGCCTCGCGAGCCTCATCCAGCCGACCCAGCAGACCGCAGCTCGTGATTTTCATTCGTAGACCCGGCGGGTAGGTCGGAATCTCGCTTAGTGTCTTAGCGGAGACCTCCAGCGCCTCGTAATAGCGGCCGGCGATGAAATGAATGTTGCCGGCCGCGTTCCAGCGGACATGCTGGGTGATGTCGAGCGGATTGAGACGCTGCGCATGCGTGAAGTGTTCCATCGCTGCTTCACCGTCGCCCAAAAAGGTCCGGGCGAAGCAGCTGGCAATCCACGCATTTGCTGAACTGGGATTGAAGGATAGCGATTTTTCGATCAAACGCCCGCCATGATCGAGTTCACCGGCCAGGAACACGAGTGCCAGGCCGGCCATCCAAAGCGCTTCCGAATCTTCGCCGCCAAACTCCTCCGCGAGTCGGGCGAAGCGCACTCCTTCCTGCAGCCGCGAATCAGCGGGATGCACCCAGCCCAGAACTTTTTGAAAATGATAGCAGCGCGCCGCCAACGCGTAGGCCGCGCCGTACGAAGGATCGAGCGCGATTGCCTGTCGCAGCAGATGCAGTGCCTCCTGATTATCCGTCGCGCTTTTCCGGAATCTTGGCACTGCACGCAAATACAAGTCGTAGGCGCCAAGACTATTTGTCGGTTTGCGCTGCGCACGCTCGACTTCCAGCAAGTGGAGCTTCGGAGCGATAACGGCCGCGGCCTGCATTGCGACGCGATCCTGAATATCGAAGATGTTATCGACATCGCCCTCAAACCGATCGCACCAGATTTGGCGACGGCTCGCGGACTCCAACATCTGGACCACAATGCGTATGCGACTGCCGGAACGGCGCACGCTACCTCTGAGTACGTACCGCACGTTCAAGCCGTGGTCGATCTCCTGAATGCTGGCATGCTGTCTTCCGGAAGCCACCGAACAACCTGCAATAACGAGCAGCCACGGCACTCGGCCAAGCGCAATCGTTATGTCCTGGGCAATGCCGTGCGCAAAATAATCCTGATCGGGATCGCCACTCAAATTTGAGAATCCCAGAACCAGGATTGACGCTTTCTGCGCACTATCGATACTTGACTCTCCGCCGTCTCCACCGCCACGAGAGCCGCCGAAAGCATCTCGCCCGATACTATGAGCGGTTCGCGCCGGTACAGCTTCAATCGTCGTTATCGGACGGCCTGAGCGAATGTGATCTGCAAGCTGGACCGTTTCAGTCTCGGGCGCGACGCCCAAATCGCGGCGTAAAATGTCGACACATCGCTCATACTGCGTAAGCGCGGCGCTGCGGCGCCCGGCCGCGAACAGCAGCCGAACCAACAGCCGATGGCCGTCCTCCCGAAGAGGATCGAACCTGATTAGCCTTTCGGCGGCCTCAACACCGCGTTCGACTTCGCCCGCGGCGGCTCTAAGAGCGGCCAGCCGAGATAAGACTTCGGACATTCTGGCAGCAAGTCTCTGCCGCTCCACCGTCAGCCATTCCTGGAACGGTTCGGAGGGGATGCGCAGCCCGCAGAGAAACTCATCCCGATAGAGCCGGCCGGCCTCTTCGAGCTCGGCAAGTTGAACCGATTGTGCGAGCTTTTCGAATTCGGTCACATCAATATGGATGTGCGCAGCCAAGGCGATCTGCGCGCCCTCCGCGACGACGAGATCACCTGCGAGCGAGTCTCGCACAGTCATCAAGCATTGGCGCAAGCTGCGGCGCGCCTGTTCGGTTCCGTGTTCACCCCAAAATAGCGCGGCGAGGTGCTCCCGCGACGCGCGACGCTCAGGTCGTGTTGCCAAGTAGGCCAACAGAGCTTGCGCCTTTTTTGGCAGCCGCGCGGCGCGGCGGGATTGACAGGTCAATTCAAACGGCCCGAGCAGCGCCAGACGAGGCGGCGGCGCAGGTCCGCCGTCGCCGTCGAGCGCAGCGCAACTGGACCTCGCCGAAATGCGCCCACGCGCCTGCGCCCGAATGCGCACGTGGATGCGAGGCTGAGGCGGTCGATGTCGGCTGGTGTCCTGGCGCATACGAAGCAGATCCCTCGGCCATTACGCGTGCGGGCGAGTGCAACTGTAACCCCGCAGCGGCTGCAAGCCGGTTGTTATTTTGACGCGTTTTCGACGGCAAGATGCATGCTCTTTTGACGCGCCGCAGAGACAATCCAGCGCAGCTTTCGCAGCGAGGGAAAAGCCATGACTTTAGCGAAATCAGTTCGCTTGCTTACGGCCCGGAGGGTCTGGATGGCGGCACTGGCACTCATAGCCGCTGTCGTCCCTTGGACCACGCGTGCGCACCCGCAACACTATCCGTCCCGCCACCATCACAATGGTGGTGCCGTTTGGCGCGGGTGGCCCTACCGACGTCATCGCCCGCATCCTGGCTCAGCACATGGGGGCTTCGCTCGGACAGACCATTCTGGTCGAAAATGTCACGGGCGCCGCCGGCACGATCGGGGTCGGTAAGGCAGCACATGCATCGCCTGACGGATACACAATCAGCATCGGGCACTATGGAACCCATGCTGTTAACTCGCTGATCTACTCGCTCGATTACGATGTCGTTAAGGACTTCGAACCGGTCGCGCTGCTTCTCAGTAGCCCATATCTCATCGTTTCCAAGAACGCCGTGCCTGCGAGCAATTTGAAAGAGCTCGTCGCCTGGCTCAAGGCCAATCCCAACGAGGCACTTACGTCATTCAACGGCCCGGGCAGCGCCGGGCAGCTGCTGGGGCTCGAGTTTGAGAAAATCACAGGCACTTCCCTCAGATTTGTCCCGTACCGCGGCGGCGATGCTCCGGCCACGCAGGACATGTTGGCCGGACGTCTCACCATGAAATTCGCCCAGCCTGCCGATTCGCTGGCATTCATCCGCGCGGGTCAAATCAAAGCCTACGCGGTCACCGGGCAAAGCCGTTTGGCGGCGGCGCCGCAGATTCCGACGACCGATGAAGCGGGAATGCCGGATTTCAATATTTCCGTCTGGCATGGCCTATGGGTGCCGAAAGGCACGCCCGCGAGCATCGTTGCAAAGCTAAACGCTGCCGCCAGAAGCGCCCTGGCCGACTCGACGGTGCGCGCAAAGCTTGCCAGCCTCGGTCAAGAAATTGTGCCGGCGGCGCACCAAACGCCGCAGGCGCTTGCTGCCCAGCAGCAGGCTGAAATCGCCAGATGGCGCCCAATTGTCGAACAGGAACACATCAAGGCCAAATGACAGCACCGGCGATTTGCGGCCTTGATCGCCGCACACCGCGCCGCTGATAATCGCGGCGCGGCAGCTCAGGTATTCATCGAGTCGAAGAACTCGCCGTTGTTTTTGGTGTTGCGCAGCTTGTCGAGCAGGAAGTCGATGGCATCCATCGTTCCCATCGGATTGAGGATGCGGCGCAGCACGTACATCTTCTTGAGCTGATCCGGCGGTACCAGGAGTTCCTCCTTGCGGGTGCCCGAGCGGGTGATGTCCATCGCCGGGAAGGTGCGCTTGTCGGCGACCTTGCGGTCGAGGATCAATTCCGAATTGCCGGTGCCCTTGAATTCTTCGAAGATCACCTCGTCCATGCGGCTGCCGGTATCGATCAGCGCCGTGGCGATGATGGTGAGCGAGCCGCCTTCCTCGATATTGCGCGCGGCGCCGAAGAAGCGCTTCGGCCGCTGCAACGCGTTGGCGTCAACACCGCCGGTCAGCACCTTGCCTGAGGACGGCACCACGGTGTTGTAGGCACGGCCGAGCCGGGTAATCGAATCGAGCAGGATCACAACGTCGCGGCCGTGCTCGACCAGGCGCTTGGCCTTCTCGATCACCATCTCGGCGACCTGGACGTGGCGCACCGCAGGCTCGTCGAAGGTCGAGGAAACAACCTCGCCCTTCACCGAGCGCTGCATGTCGGTGACTTCCTCCGGACGCTCGTCGATCAACAGCACGATCAGATAACATTCCGGATGATTGTGCGTGATCGAATGCGCGATGTTCTGCAGCAGCACGGTTTTGCCGGTACGCGGCGGCGACACGATCAGGGCGCGCTGGCCCTTGCCGACCGGCGCCACGATGTCGATGACGCGCGCCGAGAGATCCTTCTTGGTCGGATCCTCGTATTCCATCTTCAGCCACTCATCCGGGTAGAGCGGCGTCAGATTGTCGAAATTGACCTTGTGGCGCGCTTTTTCCGGGTCCTCGAAATTGAGCGAGTTGACCTTGAGCAGCGCGAAATAGCGTTCGCCTTCCTTGGGGCTGCGGATATGACCGTCGATGGTATCGCCGGTGCGCAGGCCGAAGCGGCGGATCTGCGAGGGTGACACGTAGATGTCGTCCGGACCCGGCAGATAATTTGCCTCCGGCGATCGCAAAAAGCCGAAGCCGTCGGGCAGCACCTCGACGACGCCCTCGCCGACAATGTCGGTTTCGCGCGCGGAGAGCTGTTTGAGGATGCCGAACATCAGCTCCTGCTTGCGCATGGTCGAGGCGTTCTCGACTTCGAGCTCCTCGGCAAACGAGACGAGCTCGGCCGGAGTCTTGGCCTTGAGTTCTTGGAGTTTCATTTCCCGCATAAAGTGACCTATGGAAATTGCGCCAGCGGTGGTGTGGGGGTCGCGGCGTCGCTGACGGGAGGGAAGTCGCAGGTCGTGAGTTGCGGGAAATTTGGACCCGTAACCCGATGCATCAATCGGCTCCAGTCGACTGGAGCCAGGATTTAAACTGCATCCGCCTACGTTCGGTGGGATGGCGCGAAGATAGGAAAAGACCGCCCTACAAGCAAGAGCCGAGACTGATTTTGCACTGGCAACGCGCGGCGCTCAGAACGGTTTCACGACCGCAAGGATGACGATAAAGATCATCAGGATCGTAGGTACCTCATTGATTATCCTATAAAATCTCTGCGAATGGAGGTTTGAATCGGCGGCAAAAGCCTTAACCCAACGGCCAAATAAACCGTGGACCGCCGACAGCAAGAGGACCAGGGCAAATTTAGCCTGCAGCCACCCGAAGGCGAACCAGCCATACCGAGAATCAGGGCCATCCCAGGCCAGCGTCAAGCCGAGCACCCAGGTTACAATCATCGCCGGGTTGATGATCGCGCGGAGCAGCCGGCGCTCCATCACCTTGAAGGTTTCCGACTGAATCGAACCCTTTTGTGCCGCACAATGGTAGACGAAAAGCCGTGGCAGATAGAGCATCCCCGCCATCCAGGCGATGACGGCGATGACGTGGAAGGCTTTAAGCCAAGGGTAAATCGCAGCCATCCGGCAGCCGTCCTTCAATCACACGACGCTTCAGCGCACCCCCCGCATACGGCGAACACGGGCAACCAGTTGTTCGACGTGTGCGACCGGCGTGTCAGGCACCACGCCGTGACCAAGGTTGAAAATGAACGCCCCTTCGCCGAACACCTCGAGGATCGCATCCACGGCCCGATCCAGTGTGTCACCTCCGGCAAGGAGCGCCAGCGGATCGAGATTGCCCTGTATGGCGCGCCGCTTCTGCACATAGTCGCGCGCATACGACCGCTCCACCATCCAATCGAGCCCGATCGCATCGACCGGCACGCCCGCAAGATATCGTCCGAGTCTTGTTCCCGCACCCCGGGGAAAACCAATGATCCTCGCCGCTGGAATCCGGCTGCGTACCTTGGCCACGATTCGCCCTATCGGGTCGATACACCACTTGCCGAATTCGTCGTCGGGCAGGATTCCAGCCCAGGTATCGAAGATCTGCACCGCATCAGCGCCAGCCTCGAACTGGCGAATGAGGTAATCCGACGATGCGTCGATGAGCCGATCGATGAGCTCCGCAAAAGCTTGAGGGTAGTGGTAGGCAAACATCCGCGCAGGAAGCTGGTCCGCAGTGCCGCGACCGGCAATCATGTATGTCGCCAAAGTCCACGGCGCGCCACAAAAGCCGAGCAACGCGACTGCCGGCGGCAGTTCCGATTTTACCCGCGCGATCGTTTCGTAGGCCGGCGCGAGCACAGCATGATCGATCGTTGGCCGCAGCCGACCCAGTGCATCCGGTTCCGATAAAGCATCAAGCCGCGGCCCTTCTCCGACTTCGAAGCTGACGCGCTGGCCGAGGGCGTGCGGCACCACCAGGATGTCGGAGAATATGATTGCCGCATCGAATCCAAAGCGCCGTATCGGCTGCAACGTTACTTCTGCGGCCAACTGCGGATTAAAACACAGGCTCAGGAAACTTTCGGCCCTTTCGCGAATTTTCCGATATTCCGGCAGGTACCGGCCTGCCTGCCGCATCAGCCAAATTGGCGGAACGGAAAGGCTTTCGCCACCAAGCACCCGCAATAGCGGCTTATCCGCAGGTTTATCCGACACACCGGTATCTTAATCTAAATTAGATCTAAAGAGAGTCTGTTGTAGTGTTATGAGCGTTGATTAGACTCATAAGTCTGTCTTCACATTCCATTCCTACCTTCTCCACATATTCCCGTAAATCACAGGCGGTCGGAGTGCTGAGTGTGCAGCCTTCCAGCCGCTGATTGTCGATGTTTTCTGCGTTGCGGCAACGTACGATTCACAGTTCACACTGTTTCAGTGCGATCGGTCCATAGCAGTCCCGCGCAGCACCCGTGTGGATGAAATTTCGGCCTTGAGGGCCGAGGTGCTTGCCTAACCGCCCAAGCCGTGGCCTTCTCCCTACTTATCGACAGCTTATCATCCGATCCTAAAGATCGCTCATGGCGCACGCTGCGGGTTACTTCCATCTGCACCTGATCTCCGACGCGACCGGTGAAACACTGATCACGGTCGCGCGGGCGGCCGCTGCCCAATACGCCAGGGTCATGCCGGTGGAGCATATGCACCCGCTGGTACGCACTCAAAAACAGCTCGACCGGGTGCTGGCCGAGATCGAGGAAGCGCCGGGAATTGTGCTCTACACGCTGCTTGAGGAGGGCCTGGTCGAACGGCTGGAAGGGAAGTGCCGCGAACTCGGTCTGCCGTGCCTGTCGATTCTTGGTCCGGTGCTGCACCTGTTCCAGGCTTATCTCGGGGCGGAATCGACCCATAAGGTCGGCGCGCAGCACACCCTCAACGCAGAGTACTTTCGCCGTATCGATGCTCTCAATTACACGATGTTGCACGACGACGGTCAACAAACCGACGATCTGGAAGAAGCCGATGTGGTCCTGGTCGGTGTGTCGCGCACCTCGAAGACGCCGACGTCGATCTATCTGGCCAATCGTGGCGTTAAGACCGCAAATGTTCCGTTGGTTCCGGGTGTGCCGCTGCCGTCCGAACTCGAGCGCATCGAGCGTCCGCTCATAGTTGGCTTGTTCGCCACGCCCGAGCGGCTTGTGCAGATCCGGCAGAATCGGCTGCTCGGCCTCAAGGCGCATCGTGACGATGACCGGTACATCGACCGAACCGCGGTCGCGGAAGAGATCGCGGCGTCGCGGCGGCTGTGCGCAAAACATAATTGGCCGCTGATCGATGTGACCCGGCGTTCGATCGAAGAAACCGCGGCAGCGGTGCTGGCGCATCTCGGCGAGCGGCGCCGGCGCAAGGCGTCGTGACCGATGGAGTTCTGGCGCGCGGCTGATCCGCTTGTGCTCGCTTCAAAGAGCAACATACGGCGTACTTTGCTTGCCGCCGCCGGAGTTGCGGTCGAGATTGCGCCCTCGGATGTCGATGAGCGCGCGGTGGAAGGCGAGGCTCCGTCAAAGTCGCCTGCCGCCGTGGCGGCGCTGTTGGCGCGCGCCAAAGCGTCGGCGGTGGCGCGGTCACGTCCCGGACGCCTCGTGCTCGGCGCCGACCAGGTTCTGGCGCTCGACGCCAAGCGGTTCACCAAGCCGGCCGATCGCGGTGCCGCTCGCGCTCAACTGCGGGAACTTGCAGGACGGACCCACGAACTGCATTCAGCCATTGCCTTCGTGCAGGATGCAACGGTGCTGTACGAACACGTCAGTACCGCGCGGTTGACGATGCGGACCTTCTCGGATGAGTTTCTCGAACGCTATCTCGATGCTGCCGGCGCCGCCGCCACCGAGAGCGTTGGCGCCTACCAGCTTGAAGGGCTTGGGGTTCAACTTTTTGACTCGGTCGACGGCGATTATTTCACCGTGTTGGGCCTGCCACTGCTTGCGGCGTTGGATTTTCTGCGGCGTTACGGATGTTTGCTGTCATGAGCGAGGACAAGGACGGCGCTCGGCCATTCGTACTCTGCCTCACCGGTTCGCTGGGCATGGGTAAGACGACGGCTGCGCGGTATTTTGCCGAAGCCGGCGTGCCTGTGCACGATTCCGATGCGGTCGTCCACGCGCTGTATGAAGGCGAAGCTGTGCCTGCCATCGAGCAGGCCTTTCCCGGTTCAACGTCGGGCGGCAAGGTGGATCGCGGCAAGCTTTCCGCCATGGTGCTCAACGACCCGGCAGCGCTCGCTCGTCTTGAGGCGATTGTGCACCCGCTCGTCAGCGACTCGACTGACGCGTTCATTGCGGAGGCGAAGGCCAAAGGTGCGCCGATCGTCGTTCTCGACGTGCCACTCCTGTTCGAAACCGACACGCACCGGCGCTGTAACGCCATCGTCGTGGTCTCGGCGCCGGCAGAGGTTCAGCGCCAACGGGTGTTGGAGCGGCCCGGCATGACCGATGAAAAATTGACCGCAATCCTCGCCAAGCAATTGCCGGATGCGGAAAAGCGCCGGCGGGCGGATTTCATCGTGGACAGTTCCAAGGATTTTGAGCACGCCCGCGCGCAGGTGCGCGACATTTTGCGTGCAGTCGGTAAAATGACGAAAGGCTGATTCGCGGAGTTCCTTCCCGTTCCACGGCAGCCCAACGCAACCGGCGGCTACGGAACCACAAGTGCGCGAAATCGTCCTCGATACGGAAACTACCGGTCTCGATCCGCTTAACGGCGATCGCCTGGTGGAGATCGGCTGTATCGAGCTGGTCAACCGTATCCCGTCTGGTCAGACATTCCATGTTTATCTCAATCCCGAGCGCAACATGCCGGCGGAGGCGTTCGCGATCCATGGATTGAGCGACGAATTCCTCAAGGACAAGCCGCGATTTGCAGCTGTTGCCGATGAGTTCATCGGGTTCCTCGGCGATGCTCCGCTCGTCATCCACAACGCCGGCTTCGATATCGGCTTCCTCAACGCCGAGCTTGAGCGCGCCGGCCGTCCGCTGATCGGGCGCGAGCGGCTGGTCGATACGCTGCTTCTTGCGCGCCGCAAGCATGCCGGTGCATCGAACCGGCTCGACGATCTGTGTGTCCGCTACGCCATCGACCATTCCCGGCGGACCAAGCACGGCGCGCTGCTCGATGCCGAATTGCTGGCGGAGATTTATGTCGAACTGATCGGCGCCCGGCAGGCCCAACTTGTCTTATCGCAAACGGCTGCGCCGATCCTTGTACCAGGCGCGCCGATCGTTATTCGCGAGCGCCCGGCGCCGCTTGTACCGCGCATATCGGCCGCGGATCAGGAGGCGCACCGTCAATTCATCGCCAGCCTTGGCGAAGCCGCGATCTGGCGCGACTATATCAGCTTGGATTGACCGGTTCGGACGGCGGCGCGTTCTGCTCAGCCGCGACGCGCTGCCGATAAAGTCCGACAAAATCGATCGGATTAAGCAGCAGCTGGAACCCGCCGTTGCGCACCGTACTGGCGATGATCTCCCGCGCAAACGGAAACAACAGCCTCGGACATTCGATCATCACGAACGGCTGCAATGTGTCGGCAGGCACGTTCATAACGCGGAACACGCCGGAAAATACCAGCTCGAAGCCGTAGAGCAGCAAGCCTTGCGATTCCGATTTTCCCTCCAGCCGCAACGTTACCTCAAAGTCGGTTTCGCTCATTGGGGCGGCGTCGACATTGACCTGGACGTTGACGGTGGGCTGCTGGGTGCTTGGGGCGAGCGAGCGCGGGGCATTCGGATTTTCGAAGGAAAAATCCTTCACGTACTGGGCGAGCACAAAAACCTGCGGCATTGCCGCCTGGGGTTGGGGCCCGCCATTCGTCATAGACATGCGTGTCTCCGGCCCGCGACCTGCGGGTATCGCGGCTTCGCTAACACAGCACAAAGCAGCGAACAATGGAGCCAATCCGGGCCGCTGGGTGGCACTCAGGGTTGGCCCGGCACTCGAAGGGCGCAAGCGCGTCCAAAATATCGCAATTACACGGGATGTTTCGCAAAAGCCCCGCGGATCGCGCGAATTCGACCATAATCAGCAAGAATGCTGTCCAATATTGGATTGACGCGATCAATCGTTTAGAGTCGGGCTGACGGTCATGATCACACCATCGGGCATTGGAGGGTTTCCCCGGCATACTTACATTGCTTGGGGAGCCGGGCTCCCCGTTCCGGTTCTCGCTGTCCGAACCGCCTTTGGGGAGCTGTGCAGCTTTCCGTGCAAAGCCGAAAGATTATGAGACGTGTTCGAGGATAACATCTACACCATCATCTTTTTGGCGCTCGCGGTGTTCATTTTCCTGCGGCTGCGCAGCGTGCTGGGACGTCGCACTGGGCGGGAGCGTCCGCCCTACGATCCCTATTCGGCCCGCGATGCGGTACGCAGTCCCGCCACCGACAAGGTGGTCGCGCTGCCGGCACGTACCGTCGAGGCGCCGCCGCGGCCGCCCGAGGTTCCGCCAGTCCCGGGAGAACGCTGGAAGGACATCGCCGAGAGCGGATCGGCGGTGGCGGCCGGCCTCGATGCCATCGCGGCCGCCGATTCCGGGTTTGATGCCAAACACTTCGTTACCGGCGCGCGGGCCGCTTACGAAATGGTTGTCACCGCATTTGCGGCCGGCGATCGGCGGCAGCTGCGCGGCCTGTTGTCGCGCGAGGTCTATGACGGCTTCGATGGCCACATCGGCGAGCGCGAGTCGCGCGGTGAGACGCTTGAGACCAAATTCATTTCCATCGATTCCTCGGCGATTACGGCTGCTGAATTCCGCAATCGGATGGCTCAGATTACCGTGCGGTTTGTCTCCAAGCTGGTGTCGGTGACGCGCGACCGCTCCGGCGCCGTGATCGACGGCAACGCCGAGAAGGTCACCGATGTGACCGACATTTGGACCTTTGCGCGCGATGTCTCGTCGCGCGACCCCAACTGGAAAGTGATCGCGACCGAAAGCGGGCACTGATGCCGATGGCGCCGCGTTGTTGGATCCTCGGCGCCTTCATGCTGGGATTTGTCGCAGGCGGCGGCGTTGCTTTCGGCCAGACCCCTGCACCGCTGGTATTTCCGGGCGCCCAATACGAGCCTGTCGAATGGTCCGACCTCAATGGCTGGACCGACGACGATCACGCGGCGGCGTTTGCCACCTTTCTCGACAGCTGCACGGCACTCACCGGCAAGCACCCATCTCCGAGCGGGATGACGGAAATCACCGTTGCGTTGCGCGATGTGTGCGAACGCGCCCAGGCGGCCATTCCGCTCGACGATACGGGGGCGCGAAGATTCTTCGAACAGAATTTCCGGCCGCTGCAGATCTCGAAACTCAACGAAACCGACGGATTCCTTACCGGCTATTACGAGCCCATCATTGACGGCTCGCGCGTGCCGACGGGTGAATTCCATGCACCGCTCTACCGCCGGCCCCCGAACCTCGTGGCTTCCGGCTGGCGTAAGCTCGGCGACGCGTTTCCCTCGAAGGGCGTCAAGGTCGGCCGCCGCTTCGGGCGCCGCAAGATTGTGCCCTATTACACGCGCGGTGAGATCGAGGATGGGGCGCTCGACGGCTGGCACCTGGAGATTTGTTATCTGCGCAGCCAACTCGACGTCCAGTACGCCCAGATTCAAGGCTCGGCCCGTATCAGGCTTGAGGACGGCTCGATCCTGCGGGTGAACTACGATTCCCATAACGGCTGGCCCTATGTGCCGGTCGGCCGCGTGCTCATCGATCGCGGCTATCTGACCAGGGACCAGGTCTCCATGCAGAGCATCCGTCGTTGGATGGAAACCCACACCGCCGAGGCCAAGGACGTTCTGCGCCAGAACAAATCCTACGTTTTCTTCCGCGTCACCGGCCTTTCGAACGAGGAGGAAGCCGTCGGGGCCGAGGGAGTGCCGCTCGTGCCTGGGCGTTCCATCGCCGTCGATCGGGCGCTGCACACCTACGGGACGCCGTTCTTCATCAATGCGAATCTGCCGATGACCAACGACAAGGCGACAACGGACTTTGCTCGCCTGGTTGTCGCGCAGGATACGGGATCGGCTATCGTCGGGCCGGCGCGCGCCGACATCTATTTCGGCGCGGGAAACGAGGCGGCGCGCATGGCGGGCCGTATCAAGAATTCAGGCCGCTTCTACATGCTGCTGCCGCGGGCGCTGGACCCGGTTCAGGCCGGCCGCAACACGCCGCTGCCGCTTGAGCCGGCGACGGCGGCTGGTTTCGCCGGCGGGAGTCTAACAGCTAGCGAAGCCTCGCCGGCCGCCGCCGACCCGCCGCCGGAGGAGGAAGAGAAGCCGGATATCATCGAGACCCCAGCGCCTGTGCCTGCCGCCAAGCCGGTGGGGCGGCGCAGTCGATAAGGTCTCACGATGACCCGCCGCCGGCCATTGAGCGACGAGGAGCAGGCGCTGTGGAGCGGTTTCGTCCGCTCGATCAAGCCGCTGCACCGCGCAAAGAACGCCGCCAAGCCGGCCGCGAGCGAGAACAGCTCTGCACCCAAGCCAGTGAAGGTACCCGATATCAGACCTCGACCGCAGCCGGCGAATTCGCCGCCGCTTGCGCCGTTGGGACGGCGGCTCAAACAGCGCGTCGCGCGGGGCCGCGAGCCAATCGACGCGCGAATCGATTTGCACGGCATGACGCAGGCCCAGGCGCACACGGCTCTGCTTGTCTTTCTGGAGCACTCACAGGCCGATGGCGCGAGAACGGTCCTGGTCGTTACCGGCAAAGGCGCGGGCGCAAGCGCGCGGGAAGGCGAGACAGGGCGAGGCGTCCTCAAGCGCCAGGTGCCGATGTGGCTTTCCCTGCCCGAATTTCGCGCGTTCGTCGTTGGCTTCGAGGACGCGCACATCGGGCACGGTGGGCAGGGTGCGCTTTACGTGCGCGTTCGGCGATCCAGATAGCCTTGAACCATTAAGGTTAACGCACACGAGCTCGTAAGATGTGCGAGCAATCGTCCGCTTCATCTGCGACAAAGTTCCACCACAGGGGAGGGAGGGGCGATCATGTCCGATACGGCCACCGTGCCACCGAAAGCGGAACCGCGGCAAAGCGGTCCCGACAACCAGGATGCGTTCGCGCAGGTGGAGAAGTGGCTCGCCATCATTCGCGAGCTTGCCCGCGAGCCAGCGAAGAGAGTTAGTTGATCTTCAGTCCCGCCGACTTGATGATGCCGCTCCACTTTGCAGTGTCGGTGGCCAAGAATGCTTTCAGCTGTTCGGGAGTGCTGGCCTCGGCCGAGTAGGCGCCCAGCGAAAGCTTTTTGATAAGCGATGGCTCAGCAAGGGCCTTGACCACGCCGGCGTGCATCTTCTCGATGATGGCGGGCGGCGTCTTGGCGGGCGCGAAGATCGCCTGCCACGACTCGACTTCGTAGCCCGGAACGCCGGCCTCGGTGATGGTCGGCACGTCCGGCGCGGAGGGCGAGCGCTTTGTCCCGGTCGATCCAAGCACGCGGACCTGGCCAGAACGCGAATGGGTGAGCAATTCGCCGCTGCCGAAATAGCAGTCGATCCGTCCCGGAATCAGATCGATGAAGGCCGGCGCTGCGCCGCGGTATGGCGCGTGTGTCATCTCAATGTGCGCCATGTTCATGAACAGCACTTCGGCGAGATGCGGACCGCTGCCGGTGCCGGGCGATCCCATGATGAGTTTGCCGGGCTTTGATTTGGCGTAGTCGACGAATTCCTTGACGGTTTTCGCCGGCGAGGAGTTGGGCACGAACATGAAGAACGGGAATTTGGAGACCATCGAGACCGGCGCCAGATCCTTCGTCGGACTGTAGCTCAGCGCGCGATAGAGCGCGCCGTTCGAGGACAGCGACGACGTTCCATAGAGGATCGTGTAGCCGTCGGGATCGGAGTGCGCGACGAACTCGTTGCCGATGTTGGTACCGGCGCCGCCCTTGTTGTCGATGACGACCTGTTGACCCCAGAATTTCGTCAATTGCTCGGCGACGATGCGCGCGTTGGAATCGGTCGGTCCGCCGGCGGCGATCGGCACGATCATGTGTACGGTGCGGTCCGGCCACTTGGTCCCCGCCTCGGCCCGAGCCGAGCGTGGCAGAACGGCCGGCGCGAACGCCGATGTGGCGGATAACGCAAGTAAGCCGCGACGCGTCAGCATGGCTAACCCCCGGTCTGAAACGCCCAAAGCTTAGCCGCAAACTGCCGCCGCGGCTACGCGCGGGGGTGCGTCATGCTGACCGGGTTTCGCGGGCGCGGTGCGGCGCAAAACCTATAGGATAAAGCGGCTCAGATCGGCGTTCTTGGCGAGATCGCCGATGTGCTTGTTCACATAGGCCGCATCGATCTTCACCGTCTCGCCGTGGCGATCCGAAGCGGAGAACGAGATCTCGTCGAGCACGCGTTCCATTACCGTCTGCAGCCGCCGCGCGCCGATATTTTCCACACTCGAATTGACCGCCACCGCGACATCGGCGACCGCGTCGATGGCGTCTTCCGAGAACTCGAGCGTGACGCCTTCGGTCGCCATGAGTGCGATATATTGCTTGATCAGCGAGGCTTCCGGCTCGGTCAGGATGCGGCGGAAATCGTCACGGGTGAGCGGTTTGAGCTCGACACGGATCGGCAGGCGGCCCTGCAGTTCCGGCAGCAGATCCGACGGCTTGGAAATGTGGAATGCGCCCGACGCGATGAACAGGATGTGATCGGTCTTGACCGAGCCGTGCTTGGTGGAAACAGTAGTGCCTTCGATCAGCGGCAGCAGGTCGCGCTGCACGCCTTCGCGCGATACGTCGGCGCCGATACGCCCGTCGCGCGCGCAAATCTTGTCGAGCTCGTCGAGAAAGACGATGCCGTTCTGCTCCACGGCCTTGATAGCTTCCTGCGTCAGCTGATCGGTATCCAAAAGCTTGTCGGATTCTTCATTGACGAGGATGTCGTAGGACTCATGCACGGTGACCCGGCGTGTTTTGGTGCGGCCACCGCCGAGCTTGCCGAAAATGTCGCCGATCGAGATCGCGCCCATCTGCGCGCCCGGCATTCCGGGAATATCAATCAGCGGCATGCCCCCGCCGCCTGCTTGCACTTCGATCTCGATCTCCTTGTCGTTGAGTTCGCCGGCGCGCAGTTTCTTGCGGAACGCTTCCTTGGTCGCCGGACTGGCTCCGGGGCCGACCAGTGCATCGAGCACGCGCGCTTCGGCCGCCTGCTCGGCCTTGGCCTGAACGTCCTTGCGTTTGCGCTCCCGGGTTTGTGCAATCGCGATCTCGACGAGGTCGCGGACAATCTGCTCGACGTCGCGGCCCACATAGCCAACTTCGGTGAATTTCGTCGCTTCGATCTTGAGGAACGGTGCGCCCGCGAGCTTGGCGAGACGCCGCGAAATCTCGGTCTTGCCGACGCCGGTCGGTCCGATCATGAGAATGTTCTTCGGCAATACTTCGTCGCGCAGCCGCTCATCGAGCTGCAGGCGGCGCCAGCGATTGCGCAGCGCGATCGCCACTGCGCGCTTGGCGTCGCCCTGACCGACGATGAATCGATCAAGTTCCGAAACGATCTCGCGGGGAGAGAACTCGCTCATGCGTCGCGCACCATCAGGACTGCCGGCCCATCGCAGGTATCGACCAGGCGCTGTTTCTGAAAGCCGGCCTTTTCATACGCCCGAATGGCGCGGGCATTATCGGGATCGGGGTCTGTCACGGCGCGCGGTACGCCGTTGTTGAGGAGATCGTCTACGAACACGCGGATAAAGGCGGAGCCATGGCCTTGCTCGATCATGGCCGGGTCGCCAATGAATTGATCGATTCCGCGCGTGCCGGCCGGCTGTAAGCCAAGGCCGCCTTCCGGCCATGCTACCGGATCGTAGCATTGCAGATAGGCGAAGGCGCGGCCGTCCACCGTGACGATGAATTGGTTCATCGCCGGATGACCGAGATCGCCACTGATGAGTGCGAACTGCTCGCCCGGATCGCCCCACCAGCTGGCAACGTGGGGCCGAGCCAGCCAACCGCGGAGCGTCGGCAGATCGTCTGCTGTCATCGCTTTGAAAGCATAAGCACGCGACGCCATACTCAGGCGCTCTGCAATGTTTCGATCGTGACGTTGCGATTGGTGTACACGCAGATGTCGGCCGCGATATCGAGTGAGCGGCGCACGATCGCTTCTGCATCGAGCGGACCGTCGAGGAGCGCTCGCGCCGCGGCCAGCGCGTAATTGCCGCCGGAGCCGATGCCTGCGGTGCCGGCTTCCGGCTCCAGCACGTCACCGGTGCCGGTGAGTACGAGCGAAACGTCCTTGTCGGCCACGATCATCATCGCTTCGAGCCGGCGCAAGTAGCGGTCGGTGCGCCAGTCTTTGGCCAGTTCCACCGCGGCGCGGGTGAGTTGGCCGGGATACTGCTCAAGCTTCGCCTCAAGCCGCTCGAACAACGTGAACGCATCGGCTGTGGCGCCCGCAAAGCCGCCGATCACGTCACCCTTGCCGAGGCGGCGCACCTTCTTGGCGTTCGCTTTGACGATCGTTTGGCCGATCGAAACCTGGCCATCGCCGCCGACCGCCACTAGACCGGCCTTGCGGACGGTCAGGATGGTGGTGCCGTGCCAGATCGAGCTTGTCGGGTTCAAATAGGCAGAATCCATGCGCCGGAGGGCCCTGATCAAAGCCATCATTTAGGGTCAGGTCATTGGCAATGCAAATGCACGGCGCGTTAAGCGCTACAGCGCCGCGCAATGGCGCGACGGGCAATCCCCTGATAAAAGGCGCGCAGCTTTGAGCTCTGGAGCACGATATGCGCAAGGCCGTCGTCAAGCGCGCCACGAAGGAAACCAACGTTGAGGTCGCGGTCGATCTCGATGGCACCGGTACGTCGTCGATTTCGACCGGCATTGGTTTTCTCGACCACATGCTCGATCTTTTGGCGCGGCATTCGCGGATCGATCTCAGCGTCAAGGCCAAGGGTGACCTGCACGTCGATCACCACCACACCACCGAGGACGTGGGGATCGCGCTCGGCCAGGCGCTCAAGCAGGCGCTTGGCGACATGAAGGGAATCACGCGTTACGCGGACGTCCACCTGCCCATGGACGAAACGCTGACGCGTGTGGCGATCGATATTTCAGGCCGGCCATTCCTCGTTTTCAAGGTCGAGTTCGTGCGCGCCAAGATCGGCACGTTCGATACCGCGCTGGTGCAGGAGTGGTTCCAGGCGTTTGCGGTGAATGCCGCCGTGACGCTGCACGTGACGACGCTTTATGGCAGCAACGACCATCACGTTGCCGAATCCTGCTTTAAGGGGTTGGCGCGGGTACTGCGGACGGCGATCGCCATCGATCCGCGGGCCGCGAACGAGGTGCCATCAACCAAGGGTACGTTGGGAGGCTAGAGCATTTTCCGGAAAAGTGGCGGCCGGTTTTCCGAAGAAAATGCGACCAAATCTATAAAGCTGGTCCGCCACCATCGTCGCCGCTCCAAGCGATGGGCAGACGGGTGGTTTGACGCCTATATTGCAAGTCAAAGGTTGGCTGGACGCCGTCTGATGGGCGTCGAGGCTCAGTAGGAAAGCGCCTCAAATAGCCGAATGACCGACTGAAAGACCGACATGGCCGTTTACACCGTTCACCAGCCCCCGGCCCATCATGCCGATCCGTTGCCGGATGCCGAGCGCATCGTGTTCGTCCGGGATGGCTTTTCTTTCTGGGCGTTCCTGGTCGCTCCGATCTGGATGCTGTGGCACCGGATGTGGCTGGTTCTGCTCGGCTATGTCGTGGTGTTGGGGGCGGTTGATACAGCGCTCGCGGTGATCGGCGCATCGCGGACCGCGATGTCCGTGGTCGGGTTGTTCATCGCGCTTCTGATCGGCCTCGAAGCGAGCACGCTTCGCCGCTTCAGTCTACGACGCCGGAGATTTCGCAATGTCGGCGTCGTCAGCGGTGCCGATCGCGAAGATGCCGAGCGGCGTTTCTTTGGGACCTGGCCGGACGAAGCGCGGCTCGGCGGTGCGGCCGGAATGCCGCCGGCTGCGCCGCCTCCGGTCCCGGCGGCCGGTTCAAGCGCGCATGGCTCGCACACCCCGTACGTGATCGGTCTGTTTCCTCAGCCCGGAGCACACAGGTGACTGTTGCTATCGTCGATTACGGATCCGGCAATCTGCATTCGGCCGCCAAGGCATTCGAGCGCGCGGCACAGGACCTGGATCGTCAAGCCATCGTCGTGACCGATAACCCGGATGTGGTCGCAAGCGCCGATCGCGTTGTGTTGCCCGGCGTCGGCGCGTTTGCGGACTGCCGCCGCGGGCTGGACGCTGTCGACGGGATGGTGGCGGCACTCGACGAAGTGGTACGCCGCAAGGGCCGGCCGTTCTTCGGCATCTGCGTGGGTATGCAACTCCTCGCCGAGCGCGGCCGCGAATACGAGGTCACGGAGGGCCTCGGCTGGATCGCCGGTGAAGTCGATCGCATCGCACCAAACGACGCTTCCCTGAAGATTCCACACATGGGCTGGAACACGCTCAACGTGGTGCAGCCGCATCCGTTACTGGAAGGTTTGCCGTTGGGTCCGGAAGGCCGGCACGCCTATTTTGTGCATTCCTATCAGCTCAAGCCGTCGAACCGCGCCGACCTGGTGGCCGAGGCGGAATACGGCGGTCCGGTTACGGCGGTCGTCGCGCGTGACAATATTTTCGGGACGCAATTTCATCCCGAGAAGAGCCAGCGGTTCGGTCTCGCGCTGATCGCAAATTTTTTGAAATGGAAGCCTTAGCGCGCGGGGATTGTCGAAGGGTGCCGCCGGGACGGCGGCAGCGCCACCTGAAAATCGCGCGACACATAATGGTCGGTAAGCCGGAAAGTGCCGTCAGTCGGCAGCGGCGTCGGCCCGCGCCAAATGACCGCAAAGTTGGGATCGATGTCGATCCGATCTATCACGCCGCGGCCTCTGCCGCAGACCAGCATGAGTTCGCTGAGCAGCGGCGACATCAGTGGTTGATTGACCCACATCTGCGGCGGCCAGTTCTTATGGTGTCCCCAAGCCCAGTCTTCGATGACGTAGATTCCGCCGTTGCGGACGTAGGGCAACAGAGTTTCCAGCGTCGTGCGCGTCTCGTTGTATTGATGCGAGGCATCGTCGAGAATGACGTCGATCTGTTCGCCGGCAAAATCCTGTGCGATCGCGCTTACGAGTGCCGGAACATCGTCCTGACGGGTGCCGAAATGAACACGCATCCTGTCGGTGAGGCCATGGCGCTCGATGTATTGGCTGAGGAGGGTAGCTCGCGGCGAGATTTCGAATGCGGCCATGCGCTGCACTTGATAGCGCTCTGTCCAATAGATCGTGCTTCCGCCGGTGAGGACGCCTATTTCGACCATTCGGGCCGGCGAAATGCGATCGATGACCGCCGCCAGCGCGGTCAGGAATCGGCGATCCTTATAGAGATAAATGCGGTGCGGGTCGCCGGCCGGTGCGGCCTGCAAACCTTCCCAGAGACGGAGCTCGATGTCTCTGACGCGAACAATCATTCCACCGTCATCGACCAAGGTCGATTCCGGCACGCTGGACGGCTGCATTACCCTACTCCGTTGCCAACGCTTTCATTGCCATTTTGTTGGCGCCGGTCGTAATTTGCCGGCGGTTGTCGAGCGGTCGCGGCCAATGCCCGCCCGCAAGAATTCGCGACGCTCGAAATGCAAGTCGGTCTGGATAATGCTAGCAAGCGGCGACGCTTAAGTCACTTGGGTAAGTTATTGGTATTTGTGCGAGGTAGTCGGTGATCCTGTTTCCCGCCATCGACCTGAAGAACGGCGAGGCCGTGCGCCTGCAACAGGGCGATATGGCCCGCGCGACCGTGTTCAACCGCGACCCTGCCGCGCAGGCGAAGGCGTTCGAACAACAAGGTTTCGAGTATCTGCATCTTGTCGATCTCGATGGCGCCTTTGCGGGCAAGCCGATAAACGCTGCCGCTGTCGAGCGCATTCTTGCCGCGGTGAAGATGCCGGCGCAGCTCGGCGGCGGCATCCGTGATCGTGCGACGATCGAAAATTGGCTCGGTAAAGGCGTGGCGCGGGTGATCATCGGCACGGCGGCTGTACGCGACCCCTCGCTGGTCAAAGAGGCTGCCCGCGCCTATCCGGGCCGTGTTGCGGTCGGGCTCGATGCTCGCAACGGCAGGGTCGCCGTGGAAGGTTGGGCCGAAACTTCCGAACTTGCGGTGCTCGACATCGCCAAACGCTTCGAAGATGCCGGCGTCGCCGCGATTATTTATACCGACGTGGCCCGCGACGGGATGCTCAAGGGCTTGAATTTGGAGGCGACGATAACGTTGGCCGATGGTGTTTCCATTCCGGTGATAGCCTCGGGAGGTCTTGCTTCGATTGAGGATATTCACGCGCTGTTGGCGCCCCGAGCCCAAAAGCTCGCCGGCGCCATTGCGGGACGCGCCCTCTACGACGGCAGGCTCGACGCGGCGGCGGCGCTGCAACTGATTGCCACGGCGCGAGCGGCTTGAACCATGTTCAAGGTCCGCGTCATTCCCTGCCTCGACGTCAAGGACGGCCGCGTCGTCAAAGGCGTCAACTTCGTCAACCTGCGCGACGCCGGCGATCCGGTCGAGGCGGCGATCGCCTATGACCAGGCTGGCGCCGACGAGCTGACCTTTCTGGACATTACGGCGAGCCACGAAAATCGCGGCATCATGCTCGACGTGGTGCGGCGCACGGCGGAAGCCTGTTTCATGCCGCTGACGGTCGGCGGCGGTGTCCGCACCATCGAGGATATTCGCGCCCTGCTCACTTCGGGCGCCGACAAGGTGTCGATCAACACCGCCGCGGTGGCGCGGCGCGGCTTCGTCAAGGAAGCGGCGGAGAAATTCGGCGATCAATGCATCGTGGTGGCGATCGACGCCAAGAAGGTGTCGCGAGCCGGCGAGGCCGACCGCTGGGAGATTTTCACCCATGGCGGGCGCAACCCGACCGGCATCGATGCGCTCGGCTATGCGCGCGAGGTGGTGGCGCTCGGCGCCGGCGAGATTTTGCTGACCTCGATGGACCGCGACGGCACGCGGCAGGGTTTTGATATTGCGCTAACGCGGGTCATTTCCGACGGCGTGACCGTTCCGGTCATCGCTTCAGGCGGGGTCGGCAACCTCGATCACATGGTCGAAGGTATCCGCGACGGTCACGCCAGCGCTGTGCTGGCCGCCTCGATCTTCCATTTCGGCGAGTACTCCGTGCGCCAGGCCAAGGAATACATGGCTCGCGCCGGACTGCCGATGCGGCTTGATCCTTGATCCTCTCGCCCGGAATGGAGATGTGATAAGGAACGCCCAAAGGAACGGCCATGACGACGTTTACACTCCATGATCTCGAGAAACGCGTGAGCGACCGCGCTCAGGCCAGCGCCGACGTGTCGTATACGCGCAAGCTCATCGACCGGGGCGTGGCGCATTGTGCCAAGAAGCTCGGCGAGGAGGCGGTCGAAGCGGCGATCGCGGCGATCGCTGAGGATCGCCAACGGACCATCGCCGAAGCCGCCGACGTGCTCTATCACCTTCTGGTCGTGCTCCACGTGCGCGGCATCTCGCTCGACGAGGTCGAGGCCGAGCTCGGGGCGCGCACCCGCCAGTCCGGCCTCGACGAGAAAGCGTCGCGCAAGGGCACCTGAGGGTCATAGGCATGGAGCAACGCACCGGATCGGAGGTGTCGCCCTACCGCGTGTTCGCGCGGGCCGAATGGGCCGGCCGGCGCGCCGATACGCCGATGACGCTGCGGCCGGAGGAGATCACGCGGCTGCGCTCGATGCACGACCGGCTCGATATCTCCGAGGTCGAGGAAATCTACCTGCCGCTGTCGCGTCTGTTGTCGCTCTATGTGGCGGCGACCCAGGGCCTGTTTCGCGCTCAGCAACGCTTTCTCGGCACCGAGGATGCCAAGATGCCGTACATCATCGGTGTCGGCGGCTCGGTCGCGGCCGGCAAATCGACCACGGCGCGCGTGCTGCAGGCGTTGCTGGCCCGCTGGCCCAACGTTCCCAAGGTGGATCTTCTAACCACCGACGGCTTTCTGTTTCCCAATGCGGTGCTCGAGCGCGAAGGCCTGATGGAAAAAAAGGGCTTTCCTGAGAGCTACGATCTGACCGGCCTCTTGCACTTTCTGTCCGACATCAAGGCCGGACGCCGCCCGGTTCGCGCGCCCGTATACTCGCATCTGGTCTATGATGTGATCCCCAACCAATGGGTCGAAATCGACCGCCCGGAGATCCTCATCGTTGAGGGACTCAACGTGCTGCAAACCGGCCGTCTGCCGAGGGACGGCAAGGCGATCCCGTTCGTGTCGGATTTTTTTGATTTTTCGATTTATCTTGATGCTGATGAGGCCGTGCTGCTGTCGTGGTACGTCAATCGTTTCTTGACGCTGCGGGGTACGGCGTTCGCCGATCCCAAGTCCTACTTCCACCGCTATGCCAAATTATCGGATGCCGAGGCGGTCGCTACCGCGACGTCGATCTGGAATCGAATCAATCTTGTCAATCTGCATGAGAATATTTTGCCGACGCGTCCGCGCGCCGACCTCATCCTGAAGAAGAGTGAGACCCACCAGGTCGAGGAAGTGGCGCTGCGGCGGCTGTAGAGCACGATCCCGAAGTCCAGAGCGCCGGTATTAAAAATCGTAACAGGACTTCACGCCGCCAGTGCTGCTTTGTTTGAACCCGCCAGCGCCGCGGCCAGCCGTTCGCGATCGAGCGGTTTGATCACGAAGCCGTCCATCCCGGCGGCGAGGCACGCGTCGCGATCTTCGCTGGAGGCGTTGGCGGTCAGCGCGATGATCGGCGTGTGCGCGCCGTCGTGCTCGGCCTCAAGCGCACGGATATGGCGGGTCGCTTCGAACCCGTCCATGCCCGGCATGTGCAGATCCATCAAGACGCGGTCATAAGACGTGCCGGCTGCGCGCGCGGCAAGCCACTTCTCGATCGCTTCCGCACCGTCCACTGCCATGATCGGGCGATGGCCGAGCTTGATGAGCAATGCGTGCGCGAGCAACGCGTTGATTTCGTTGTCTTCGGCAACCAGAATCGACAGGCCGCTGCCAGGAGCAGCATCCGGAGCCGTGCCGGATGGTTCGGCGTCGGCCTCGGCATCGAAAGTGTCCGCCCCGGCAAAGCGCGCCGCGAGTGAGATCGCGCGCACCGGCTTGATCAGATAGCCGGAAAAACCCGCCTCCTTGAGCGCGGCGAGCTCGAAGCGCGTGGCTGGCGTAACAAGCACGATGCGCCGCCGCACCGTTGCGGCCAGTTTCGCAACGGCCGTGGTTGCGGAACTGCCGAGCGCGTGATCGACCAGCACCGTCGTCCACGCTTGTTCCGGCAACAGCGCTGCCGCCACCTTTTCGTCGGGGACGATCCGAGTGCGAGCACCCCAGCGCTGCAGACGACGCGCGATCAGCGAGGCTTCGATCGCCGCCGCCGCAACGATCAGAATATCCTCGCCGCGCAGGTCGGGGACGGCGAGCGGCGGCTCGTCGGTGTCGTGGGCGCGCGGCAACGCAATGGCGACGTCAAAGGTCGAGCCTTCGCCGGGAGTGCTGTGGACCGTGATGGATCCGCCCATGGCTTCGACGATCCGCTTGGAAATGGTCAAACCGAGACCGGTACCGCCGAACTTGCGCGCCGCGCCGCCGTCGGCCTGCTCGAACTCCAGGAAGACGCGAGACAGGTCCGCGGCCGAGATGCCGATGCCGGTATCGCGCACCGCGATTGCGATCGTGTCGGGCTGAGCGGCCGGCTCGACCACGATCGAAACGCCGCCATGCTCGGTGAACTTGATTGCATTGCCAGCAAGATTGAACAACACCTGACGCAGCCGCGTCACGTCGCCCGTCACCTGCGCGGGCAGCCGTTCGTCGACGTAGCCGCAGATTTCCAGTCCCTTCGCCTGGGCGCGCGGCCCCAAGAGCTCCACGGTCTCCTCGACCAGGGCCGCGAGTGCGAACGGCTGTGCGGCAAAATCAAGCCGTCCGGCTTCGATCTTGGAGAAGTCGAGGATTTCGTCGATCAATGCCAGCAGCGTGCCGCCCGAAGTCTTCACGGCTTTCAGATACGCGGTCTGTTCCGGCGTCAGCGGCGTGTCGGTGAGCAGATCGGTCATCCCGAGAATGCCGTTGAGCGGCGTTCGAATCTCGTGCGAGACCATGGCGAGGAAGCGCGATTTTGCCCGGTTTGCCGCTTCCGCCTGATCGCGCGCTTCGCCGAGCGCGTGCTCGGCCGTGACCCGGTCGGTGACGTCGCGCCCGACACTCTGCGTCTCGCTTGCGCCTTCGACGCGAACCGTCACCTCGCGCCAGGCGATCCAGCGGTCGCCGTCGGGGGAACTGATTTTCTGGTCATAGGTGCGGGTACCGTCGGCCAGCAATATCGTCTCGCCGTGCTCCAGCACCGGCAGGATGAATACGGTTGCAAGCAGGCCACAGCGCTCGCGGCCCGCCAGCTTGCAGAAGGCGTCGTTGACATAGGTGATCGCGCCGTTGCGGTCGCGCCGCACGATCACGTCGTCCTGCGCCTCGAAAAAGCTCTTGGCGCGCTCTTCCGCCTCGCTGATTTCCCAATTGCGGTCGGCTGCTTCATCAAGTCGCGCCTCGAGCCCGCTCAGCTCGCGTTTCATCTGCCGGACGCGCGAAAGCAGGATGCCGATGGCGCCGCACGCGGCGCCGAACAGTGCCGAGACGCCGATGGCGAAGCTGTTTGGGTCGTAGTGGGAGCCTTGGCCGGTGGCGCCGGACAGAAAGCCGAACGCGACGCCGAACGACATCGAAGTGATGGCCGCCGCGCGCACAATGAGCGAAAACAAGCGGCGGCTGACGATGGCGGGCTTCCGCATGGTGGCGCGCGAGCGCATGGTCCGGTTCCCGCTCGGCCCGTTACCCATGGAGGCGATTGCAGGCCATATCCACAGTGGCTCTCATCGACGAATAACGCACATTGGCCCATGAACCTTGCGCATCCCTTGCATCCGCCGAATGCGATTGGAGTGACGGTTGCCGATTTGTTAACATTGCGTCCGGGCGGCTGAATGGATATTTCCCCAAAGGACTTGTGCCCGCGATACTTGGTGCGGCCGGAGAATTCGAATGGACAAAATGGTGAATAACAAGCGCTCGCGAGGGCGCCCGGCCGGAGACTCGGCTTTGACGAAGCCGTCCCGCGAGGAGGCCGAGGCCGCCGTGCGCACGCTGATCCGCTGGACGGGCGACGATCCGGACCGTGAGGGGCTTCTGGCGACGCCGTCACGCGTGGTGCGCGCCTACGAGGAATGGTTCGCCGGATACAACGACGATCCACGCGAATATCTTAAGCGTACCTTCGAGGAGACCGGCGGCTACGACGAAGTCGTGGTGTTGCGGGACATCCGTTTCGAGTCGCATTGCGAACATCACATCGCGCCGATCATCGGCCGCGTCCATATCGGCTATCTGCCGCGCAACCGCGTCGTCGGCATCTCCAAGCTGGCGCGGCTGGTCGAGGTTTTTGCCCGCCGGCTGCAAATCCAGGAAAAAATGACGGCCGAGATCGCGTCCTGTCTCGACGCGGTGCTCAAGCCGCACGGTGTTGCGGTGGTCACCGAAGCCACGCACCAATGCATGACCACACGCGGCGTGCACAAGACTGGCGTCTCGATGGTGACAAGCCGCATGCTCGGCGTGTTCCGCGATCACGCCGAGACGCGTCAGGAATTCCTGTCAGCGATCGGAATGCGCGGCTTGCATAACGGGGTCAACGGAAACGGGTGATCGCTCTCATTGTGCACCACCTATCCGGATGGTGCACTATGCGGCGGCCGGTGTTTTGATCGTGATACTTTCCCGGCATTTGTCATCCTTGTGGATGGCGATGAAATTCAGCCCGATCGGATAGGCCGAATAGCCTAGATTTTCGAGCCAGGCGCGCACCGCATTCACGTCGGTCTTCAGGACCTCAACGAGCAGAATGGGCCGTCGATCGGCGATGCATTGCGCCGCGCCGGCGAGCACTTCGAGCTCCATGCCCTCGACATCGATTTTAAGCAAGTCGAGACGCGGAAACCTGAACGCATCGAGGTGAACCATTCTCACCTCAGTCATCTTGTCTTCCGAATAGTCGATGACCTGGCCGACGAATTCGCCGTGTTCGCGCTTCGTCAGTTCGATGCTGCCGAAGCTCGCGTTCGCGAGGTAATTCGGCTGCGGTATCCTCATCGTGCCCGACTGCCGGGACACTGCGGCGTTGATGGCGCGGGCATTGAAGCAATTGTTGAGCGCAAGATTGCCGGCGAGCGCATAGTAGATGCGCTCCTGTGCTTCGAAGGCCAGCACTGCGCCCCAGCCGGTCATGTGCTTAGCCCATTCGACGGTGTGAATGCCGAGGTTGGCGCCGCAATCGACTGCAATAACGCCGTCGCCGTAGTGCGTGCGGCGCACATCGAGCAGTTTAAGCAGCAGTGAGACTTCCTCCGGATCGTAAGAGGCCCTGTTCAAAAGTTGGTAGCCGACACCAAAGGCCTTTTCGCCAACCCCGTGTTGATCGAAGCGGTTTACGATCATGGCGCCGTGATCGGTTGAGGCGAGTATGAACCCGAGAGGTCGAGCTGGAGCTGGCATTGCGGCCCTGCGGTCGAAGCGGCGTTGGCGCCGACCTTACGAGATTCGGGCGTGGTGTTGATGATTGCAAGGGGGTGGCGCCGCGCCCAATCCCGTTCCTGTTCAGGCCGCGCGGCGAATTTCGTCGGCCAACGCCCGGTAGGACAGGGCTTCCGCCAAGTGGATGCGGCCGACCTTGTCGGCACCGTCGAGATCGGCCAGCGTACGAGCTACCCGGAGCACACGGTGGTAGCCGCGGGCCGACAGCCGCATGGCGTCAGCGGCTTCACGCAGCAGCTTTAGCCCACTGCCGTCGGGCTTGGCGACGTTCTCCAGCACCGTGCTCGTAACCGCCGCATTGCTGCGGATATGCGGCAGTCCGATCGCCGCGTAGCGTGCCGCCTGCCGCTCCCGCGCCATCGCCACGCGCTCGGCAACCTCGCGGCTACCTTCGGTCGGCGGCGGCAGAATCAGATCGGCGGCGGTGACCGCCGGCACCTCGATGTGCAAGTCGATACGGTCGAGCAGCGGCCCGGACATGCGCGCCTGATAGTCCGCGCTGCAACGGGCGTTTGGCTTGCGGTTGCAGGTATAGCCGGGGTCGTTCGCCCGACCGCAGCGGCACGGATTCATCGCCGCCACCAGCATGAAGCGCGCCGGGTAGGTCACGCGATGATTGGCGCGGGCGATAGAGACTTCGCCGGTTTCCAACGGCTGGCGCAACGAATCGAGCACTTGCGGCTGGAATTCCGGCAATTCGTCGAGAAACAGCACGCCGTGGTGGGCGAGCGAAATTTCCCCCGGGCGGGCGTGCAGCCCGCCGCCGACCAGGGCCGGCATGCTGGCCGAATGATGCGGCGCGCGGAACGGACGGCGATTGGTGAGTGCGCCGCCTTTGATCTCGCCGGCGATCGAGGCGACCATCGAGACTTCGAGCAGTTCAGCGGGCATCAGCGGCGGCAGAATGGATGGCAGCCGGGCCGCCAGCATGGACTTGCCGGCGCCCGGTGGGCCAACCATGAGCAGATTGTGCCCGCCGGCGGCGGCCACTTCGAGCGCCCGTTTGGCGCTCTCCTGCCCCTTGATGTCGGCAAGGTCGAGCGCCGCGTCTTTCACTTCGAGGATCTGTGGCTGCGGCCGCGACAGCACCTGCGTGCCTTTGAAATGATTGGCGAGTTGGATGAGCGAGGACGCGGCGATGATCTCGATGTCGGGGCTCGCCCACGCGGCTTCCGGCCCGCACTGCGCGGGGCACATCAGGCCTTCGCCGCGGGCGTTCGCCCCGATCGCGGCCGGCAATACACCTGCGACCGGAGAGATCGAGCCGTCGAGGCCGAGCTCGCCCAGAACCGTGAATCCCGCCAGCGCGTCGTGCGGAATGGCCCCGATCGCCGCCATCAGGCCGAGCGCAATCGGCAGATCGTAGTGGCTGCCTTCTTTCGGCAAGTCGGCCGGCGCCAGGTTGATGGTGATGCGGCGCGCCGGCAGCGCCAGGCCCGAGGCGATCAGCGCCGAGCGGACGCGCTCACGCGCCTCCGAGACGGCCTTGTCGGGCAGGCCCACGATGGTGAAGGCTGGCATTCCCGGGGCCACTTGGACCTGCACGTCGACGGGCCGGACCTCGATGCCCTCAAATGCGACCGTCGATACACGCTGGACCATATCCCCCGTCCCTGCCGGTAAGCGCTGACACTACCGGAAGCGCGCAAAGGTTGCAAGAACAATCCATGAACATAACGCCGGCCGTCAGGTCAGCAGCATGGCCTGGGCCAATCCAGCCGCAATCCCCACAAGGCAAGCGATGTCCGGGCCGCCCACCTGCAGGACTCGCTTCGGCGTCTCGGGTCCGGGTGAAAAGCGCAGCGAGGCGAGCACGGCAAGTCCGATCCAGCCGAACGTGGCGGCGCATGCGCCGAACGCGGCGACCTGTCCGCGGGGCACTAAGGCGACGAGCGCGGCTAGCGCCAGCGCGCCATAGAGCGCGTAGACTACGATCATCATCTTGCGCCTTTGTGCGAACCGCCGGCTGACGCGCGGGTCGGTGCACATTTGCGCAGCGGCCGAAACGATCACGGTCGCGGCGATCAACACGAAAGCGACATTCACGGCGCCAGACCCTTTAGCCTATGACGCGCCCGGTAATGCCACATCGGCCAGCAGCCCGTCGACGATGCCGTGGAATTTCTCCCATGGCGCTTCGCGGTCGCTCTGGTTGCGTACGATGATTGAATTTCCGGCATAAAATTTCTCGTACAGCATGTGGCGGCCGGCAAATTCCGAGCCGATCAAATCCCACACCAGTTTGTAGAGCTTGTAGCGCGCATCGGCCCGCATGCTTGCCGTGCCCCACCAGCGCTCGAAGCGATCCTTGAGCGCGGGATCGGCGAACAGATCGAGGCTCGCCGGCATCTGCAGCGGTGCGGCGCCCGCCAGCGTCCGCAACGTATCGATGATCTCGGTGTGGTGCTCCTGACACCAATTGAGCGTGGCGTAGACCATGCGGCGGTTGGGCGTGATGTAGCCTTCCGGCCAGTTCTCGCATGCTTCGATCTGGCCGTGGACCAAGCCCGCAATGGTCGCTTCGAGCGCGGCGAGCCTGCCGAGCGTTTCGCGCACCGCCGGCACCTTGTCGACGCCGTTGGCTTGACACATCCGGCTCGCCAGCCCGACGACAAGCCCCATCTTGGCCCAGAAGCGGATGTTGGACTGCTGGTTCTGATAGACGTTGGCCGGCGTTTCGATGTAGATGCGTCGCGACCAGGCGCCGTTATTGTGCAGAAAAATGCGCTCCCACGGAATCTTCACTCGGTCGCAGACCAGCACGGCATCGTTCTCGTCGAAGCGATAGCTCAGCGGATAGTCCGCCGCGGCGCGCACGTGGCGCTCGTAGGGCTCGCGCGCCCAGAATGAAACGCCGGGTGCGTTGTTGGCGATCGACGCGGTAATGCTCTCGCCCTTGCGGCTGTCGTCGATAGCGGTGAGGTTGCCGATATAGACTTCGTCGCCGAAGATCGCTCCGGTCGCCAGCATTTTCATGCCGGAGACGATGACGCCGGAATCGTCTTCGCCCACCACCTGCAAGGTCGGGTCGTCGCGCACGATGCCGGTGTAGATTTCACGGTCGCGAATGCCGGATGGTGGTGTCACCGCAAACGACAGATAAAGATCGTTCTTGCGCGCGCGCTCGTAGAACCGGATCAGATTGTCGCCGAAGCCAGGATGCAGTTCGTCGAGTAATTGCGGCCGCATGGCGAGGCCGGTGATCAGCCCCGCAACATGGTCTGGCGAACGACCAATCAGCCCGTAGGTCGCATCCGCAATCGCCTTCATGGCGCGCATGCGGCGCGCCAGATCGTCGCGCGTGCGGCAGCGCAGCCATTGCAGTCCGATGCGCTCGCCATTCTCCTCGAACGTGAAGAGCTCGTGCCTGCGCGGATCGGCTTTGAGATCGTAGAGCGCCGCAATGGTGCGCGCGGCGTTGCGGAATGCGGGATGGCGGGTGACGTCGTCGACCCGCTCGGCGCCGATATAGACGACGCGCCCATCGCGCATGCGTTCAAGTCGTTCGCTGCCGGTCGCGAGCATGGCGCTCTCCCCCCGCGTTGCCCTGCCAGAGGGCATCGAGTTCTCGACAATTAATCGCGATCATGCCCGATCGTGTGCCGCGCCGCGAGGAGAGAGGCCTAAGCGCGGATCGCGGTCTCAGCGTCCGGCCTGGTCCACGAGTTCGCGCCGGGTCGCCTCGAGGATCTCGTCCGAGAGGTCGCATTTGCCGATGGCGCGGGCCAACAGCAGCGCGCCGACCAGGCCGGACATTGCGGCTACCGCCTTGCGCCGCCGTGCCGCCTTTGAGGCACCGGGAGCGGACTTGGCGAGAAGCGCAATCAACGGTTCGAGACCGTCTGCGAAGGCGTCGTGCACGAGCGGGCCGCTGCGCGCCGCATCGGCGCCCAATGCCGCAAAGACGCAGCCACGACCCGGCTCGTCGCGATGACGCGGCGACAAATAACGCGTGAGCAGCGCACCGAAAGGATCGTCTGAATCGCCAGCGGCAGTCTTTTCCCAGTTCGCGATCGCCAGCGCCATCACCCGCTGGCACGCCTGCGCGACCAGATCGTCCTTGGATGCGAAATGACCATAGAAGCCGCCGTGCGTCAGGTCGGCGGCTTTCATAATGTCGGCGACGCCGATGCCGCCGAAGCCTTTTTCACGAAACAACGCGCCGGCCGCTTCGATAATGCGCTCGCGATGTTCGGCAGCCTTCTCGCGGCTTACTCTCATGACGCACCTCTGCCCTGCACCACGGCGGTGGTTGACAATTTATATGACGACTGACATCAATAAGCAAGCAATGATGACGACCGTCATATAACGCGTCATAGGATAATCGTATGGCCCCGTCCGCTTTGGCCGCAGCATTGGCTCGCCGCAACATCCATTACGGCTGGGTCATCGTCGGCGTCACGCTGCTCACCACGGTACTGACGGCCGCCGCGATGAGCACGCCGGGCGTGCTGATCGTGCCGCTTGAGCAGGAGTTCGGCTGGAGCGATGCGCAAATCTCCTCGGCGCTGGCTCTCCGGCTCATGCTGTTCGGATTGTTCGGCCCATTCGCCGCTGCGTTCATGAATCGCTACGGCGTGCGCGCCGTCATGGTGACTGCGGTGATCATTATTTCGGCGGGCTTCATCGCCTCGCTGGCAATGACGCACGTGTGGCAGCTTGTTCTGTTGTGGGGCATCGTGGTCGGGGTCGGCACCGGTCTGACCGCCATGGTGCTCGCCGTCACGGTCGCGACGCGCTGGTTTAACGCGCGCCGCGGTCTGGTCATGGGGGTTTTCGCCGCCAGCAATGCGACCGGGCAGCTTCTGTTTCTGCCGCTGATCGCCAAACTGGAAACCGGCTACGGCTGGCGCATGGCGCTCGTTTTTGTCTGCTGCGCGCTGGCGGTCGCTGGCGTCGTCGCGTTGCTGTTCATGCGTGACCGGCCGAGCGACGTCGGCCTGCCGCTCTATGGTGAGACAGCGGTCGCGCCGCCGCCCCACGCCGGCGCGGGTCTGGTCTCGCTGCTGCTGTCGCCGCTCGTCGTACTGAAAGAGGCTGCGCGCGTTCCGATCTTTTGGGTCCTGTTCGGCACGTTCTTTGTCTGCGGTTGCAGCACCAATGGGCTGATCCAGACTCACTTTGTCACGCTGTGCCACGACTACGGCCTGCCCGCCGTCACCGCGGCGAGCGTGCTCGCCATGATGGGCTTTTTCGATTTCTTCGGCACCATCGGCTCCGGCTGGCTGTCCGACCGGTTCGATCCGCGCTGGTTGTTGTTCTGGTATTACGGGCTGCGCGGGGTGTCGCTGCTTTATCTGCCGTTCACCGATTTCACGTTCTACGGGCTGTCGCTGTTCGCCGTGTTCTACGGCCTCGACTGGATCGCGACCGTGCCGCCGACGGTGAAGCTTGCTGCCGATCGCTTCGGCCGCGAGAAGGCCGGTATCGTGTTCGGTTGGGTGTTTGCCGGCCATCAGATCGGCGCGGCGAGCGCGGCGTTCGGCGCCGGGCTGGTGCGCACCGAGTACTCAACCTATCTGCCCGCGTTCTTCTTTGCTGGGGCGCTGTGCATCATTGCGGCGCTGGCGGTGATCTCGGTGCGCAAATCGTCGGGGGCTGGCGCCGCAATTCCAGCGGCCGTGCCGGCGCGCGGGTGAGGCCGCGGGATGACCAAAGGCTGCATGAACTCCTCGACAAGAATCTCGCCGATGGTGGCGGGTTTCCGTTTTGTTGTCAGCATAGCCATCCTCACCGATAGCAGTGGTCGTCAAGATAAATGTCGTGAGCTTCGCCGCGGCGGCTGCCGTCCCATCGGAAGATCAGCCGCCATTGTCTGTTAACGCGGACTGAGTGGTACACAGCCACACTATGGGACAAGAGCCAGTCGACACGGCCGCCCGGCTATTCATCGCGTCAAGGCTGCGCGCCCCGCTTTTCTTCGATCTTGTCCCAGATCAACGCCGCGATATCCGGCCCGCCGAAATTCTTGATCGCGCGGATGCCGGTCGGCGAGGTGACATTGATCTCGGTGAGGAAGTCGCCAATCACGTCGATGCCGACGAACAACAGGCCACGTTCGCGCAAAGCGGGCCCGAGCCGCGCGCAGATTTCGCGCTCGCGCTCGGTCAAATCGGTTGCCGCCGGCGCGCCGCCGCGCACCATGTTGGAGCGCAGATCGTCGGCCGCCGGTATGCGATTGATCGCCCCGGCGAATTCGCCGTCCACCAGGATGATGCGTTTGTCGCCCGCTTTTACTTCGGGCAGAAATTTCTGCACCACCCATTGCTCGCGGAACGTGACCGCGAACATATCGAACAGCGAGCCGAAATTAAGGTCGTCACGCGTGACACGGAACACCGCGCCGCCGCCGTGACCGTAGAGTGGCTTCATCACGATGTCGTTGTGCTCGGCGCGGAACGCCTTGATGGCATCGAGGTCCCGCGTAATCAGCGTCGGCGGCATCAGGTCCGGAAATTCGGTGACGAATACCTTTTCGGGCGCGTTACGCACATGGCCTGGATCATTCACCACCAGGGTCTTGGGGTGGATGCGATCAAGCATGTGCGTCGAGGTGATATAGGCAAGATCGAACGGTGGGTCCTGACGCAGCAGCACAACGTCAAAGGACTCGAGATCGGGGTGGTGCGGCTCGCCGAGCGTGAAATGATCGTCGACGACGTCGCGCACGACAAGCGAACGCACCGTGGCCGACACCTTGCCGTCCCGCAAGGCGAGCCGATCGGGCGTGTAGTAGGACAGCGGATAGGCGCGCTTCTGCGCTTCGAGCAGCAGCGCAAAGGTGGAATCGCCGCGGACGTTGATCCGTTCGATTGGGTCCATTTGGACGGCGACGTTCAGGCGCATAGGTGAGCCATCCGATGAACTTTTGGTTTGTTGGCGGACGTCATGCCACTCGGGGATGGGGAAGGTAAACCCACGGTTAACATCTTACCGCCAAATTGCGAGTCGGGGCTGAAAGACGCTGGCAATTGCATGAAATTGGCTAAACTCTCCATTGCCGGCAAGCTCTATGTCATCTTTGCGCTGCTGGCTACCGTGACCATGGCGCTGGCCGGCGCTGCCATCGTCAATGCGCAGCAGCACGTCGCGCTGACCAAGGAATTCGAATCGACCTTTGTCGGCGCCGAGAACGTCGAGCACATCAACAGCCTGGTCTATGCGGTGGTGATGGAATCGCGCGGCATTTACATGTCGCCCGACATTGCCGCGGCCAAGCCGTTCGCCGCCGGCCTCACGCGCTTCAATAATCAGATCGGCGGCGTGATGGCGGGCTGGCAAAAATCGGTACTGCCTGAGGATGCCGCGGTTTTTAACGCGTTCGCGGCCCGGGTGAAGCAGTTCCAGGAATTCCGCCGCGAGCTGGTGCGCCGTGGCACCGAAATCAGCCCCGCGGCCGGCAGCGAATGGGGCAACAACAGCGCCAACCGGACAGTCCGCACCGCGCTGACCAACGATCTCGACACGCTGGGGCGGCTCTATGCGCAGCGGTCGCGGAGCATCTATGCTCAGATTGAAAACAACATCCGGACCGCGGCACTGGAAATGACGGTGCTCGGCGCCATGGCGCTCGTCTTGGCCATAATCGGCGCACTGATCATCCATCGCTCGATCGCGCGGCCGCTTGCCGATGTCACCCGCATCACCGAAGCGGTGGCCGGCGGCGACGCGATCCGCGCTCTGCCCTACGGCAACCGCCACGACGAGATCGGCGCGTTGGCGCGCTCGATTTCGGTTTTCCAGGAAGCGATGCGGCGCAATGTCGAGCTGAACAAAACCGTGACGTCGGACGCCACGTCACGAGCGCGGCGCCAGGAGCGCGTTGCCGCCGACATCGCTCAGTTCGGCACCGAGATCGAGGCGAGCCTGTCCGAACTCGGCCGGCTATTCGACCACATGTTGGCGGCGTCATCGCAATTGACCGAGGTCGCCGATCTCGCTTCGGCCAAGACCGATGGTGCGGCTCGCGCCTCGGGCGAGGCCTCGGCCAATGTGCGCGACATTGCTTCCGCGGCCGGCGAACTCGCCGCCTCGGTTGCCGAAATCGATCGCCAGGTTGCGCAATCGAACATCATTGCCAGCAAGGCGGTGGCCGAAGCCGCACGGAGCAACGAGGCGGTTCGGGAACTCGACGAGGCTGGCCGCCGCATCGGCGCGGTGATCAAGCTCATCACCGACATCGCCGATCAGACCAATCTGCTCGCGCTCAATGCCACCATCGAAGCGGCTCGCGCCGGCGAGGCCGGCCGGGGCTTCGCGGTGGTGGCGGGCGAGGTCAAGGGCCTATCGTCCCAGACTGCCAAAGCCACAGACGAGATTGGCGCCCAGATCGCAGCCATGCAGGGAGTAACCCACCGCTCGATCGAGGCAATCGGCGGCATCGAACGCACGATCCGCGAGATCGGCGAAATTACGACTGCCATCGCCACCGCGGTGACCGAGCAGGGCGCCGCAACCCAGGAAATCGCGCGCAGTGTCGAGGTTGCGGCATCCCGCACCAACGACACCGTAACCGAGGTGGTGAGTGTCGGCGCGGCGACGGAAAATACCCGTGCCAGTGCCGCGTCGGTCAAGACGCTCGCCAATGACCTCGCCGCCGCCGCCGGCATGATTCGGACTCAGGTCGATCAGTTCTTCCGTAAGCTGCGCGCCGCCTGAGGCTCAGCGGGTCGCATCGAACGCGTTGACGATGTGGCGCGGCAGCTTGCCCGGCAGCATCAGGATCACGTCGAATCGGATCGCGCGTTGGGCGTCTTGCGGGTGATGCGCGAGCCAGAGCTCGGCAGCAGCGACGATGCGCTGTTTGTTGCGTTGCGTGACGGCCTCCGCCGCATCCTCGAGCGTGTCGCGCGCCTTGACCTCGAAGAACACCAGATCGTTGCGGCGGCGGGCCACGATGTCGATTTCGCCAAATGGCGTTTTCCAGCGCCGCGCCACAATGCGGTAGGCCTTGGCAATGAGAAAGAGCACAGCGCGGCTTTCCGCCGAAACGCCAAGCCGGAATGCCGCCATCCGCTCCGGCCGCGGCGGCGGTTTCGGCTGTGCGGCGCGCTGCGATGATTTAGCGGGGCGCCTCACGGCTCGGTCCTTGGCTGGTCTTGCCCGGCTGCTTGGTCAGCTCGAGGGCGCGTTGGTAAAGCTGCCGGCGCGGCAGCCCGGTGGTTTCGGCAATTTCCGCGACTGCGTCCTTGAGGGAACTACGCGCCAGCGCTTCGCGCAGCAGCGCTTCGGTGTCGTCGGCGCTTGGCTGCGGCGATGCCGGAGGCGGACCGATGACGAGGACAATCTCGCCGCGCACTTCGCCGGTTCCGGCGCCCTGTGCCAGCGCGTCGAGATCGCCTCGGCGGATTTCCTCGTGCAGCTTCGTCAACTCGCGGCAAACGGCCGCGTCTCTGGGGCCGAGGCCCGCCGCGAGATCGGCAAGCGCTGCGGCCAGGCGGGGGCCGGTCTCGAACAGCACGATGGTTGACGGGATCGGCGCGAGTTCGGCGATGCGCGCCCGCCGCGCGGCTTGTTTTGGTGGCAGAAAGCCGGCGAACAGAAATTGGTCGGTTGGCAGGCCCGCAACCGCCAGTGCCGCCAGCAACGCCGAGGCGCCGGGCAGGGCCGTGACGGCCCGGCCCGCGTCCTGCGCGGCGCATACGAGCTTGTATCCAGGATCGGAGACGAGCGGCGTTCCGGCATCGGAAACCAGTGCGATGGCCGCGCCTTCCGCCAATCGGCGCAACAGCATGGGCCGGGCCTTGGCCGCATTGTGATCGTGATAGGCAGTAAGCGGCGTGGAAATCCCGTATCGGCCGAGCAACTTGCGGGTAACCCGGGTGTCTTCGCAGGCGATCAGGTCGGCGCCGGCCAATGTGGCCAGTGCCCGCAGCGTGATGTCGCCAAGATTGCCGATCGGCGTAGCAACCACATAGAGACCACCCGCAAGGTGCGGCACGTCGATCACGGTGCCGCCGATTGCGTAGCGGTTTGGGGCGCGATCCTGCGGCGAAACCGCGCTGGGCGAACTGGCGGGCGCAGGCGTCATAGCGGCGAATTTAGCGCCGTTTTCGGCCGAGCGTCAGGGTGAGCGCAATTAATTATCCTTTTCATTTGGTTAACGATTCGCCCCCAGGATGACGAATTGTTATAAGCCTATGCCGACGCAGGCAAAGGTGAGGGGAACCGCAATGTCCGCGGATTTGCAGGTTCGGGCTGCCGCGCCGGCGCTGCTGACGCGCCGTCGATCGGTTGCCGCCTTGCTGGCGAGCAGCGCCGCACTCCTCTCCGGATGCTCCAGCGCCTCGAGCGTCTTCGGCAATTCGCACTTTTTCTCCTCGACGCCGCCGGCGGAAACCCCACCGCCGGCGCCGGCTGCCACCATCGGAACCGGCCAAGTGAAAGTCGGCCTGATCCTGCCGATGTCAGCGGGAGGCAACGCCGGCCTTGCCGGTCAGGCGATGCGCAATGCCGCCGAAATGGCGCTCGCGGAGTTCAATTCGCCCAATATCCAGCTCGTCGTTCAAGATGATGCCGGCAACACCGATACGGCCCGGGCCGTCGCCCAGCAGGCGCTCGATCAGGGCGTGCAAATCATCCTCGGCCCGTTGTTCGCGCAATCGGTCAATGTCGTCGGTCAAATCACGCGGCCGCGCAACATTCCGGTCATTGCATTTTCGACCGATGCCAACGTCGCCTCGCCCGGCGTCTATCTGTTGAGCTTTTTGCCGGAGTCCGATGTCGAGCGCATCGTCCAATATGCGGGCTCGACCGGTAAGCGATCGTTCGCCGCGCTGGTGCCCAGCAACCCGTACGGCACCGTGGTCGAAGCAGCATTCCGGCAGGATGTCGCGCGTCGCGGCGGTCAGATTGTCGCGCTCGAACACTACCCGCACGACAATGCCGGCATGGCGGCGCCGGTGCGAGCCGTGGCGCAGGCCGCAGCGCGTGCCGACGCGCTGTTCATCCCGGACGGCGGCGATGCCGTGCCCGGCGTGGTGCAGATGCTTGCGGCCGACGGAATGAACACCAAGCGCATCCAGCTCCTGGGCACCGGGCTGTGGGACGATCCGCGCATCTATGCGACGCCGGCGCTCGACGGCGGGGTCTATGCGGCCCCGGATGCCGCCGGATATCGAAGCTTCTCCAATCGCTACCGGCAGCGCTTTAACAAGGATCCGGTGCGCACTGCGACGCTCGCCTATGACGCGGTGGCGCTGGTTGCCGCGCTGGTGAAAACACAACCCGATCCGCAGGTGCGGTTTTCGCCGCAGATCCTGACCAATCCGTCGGGCTTCACCGGCATCGACGGTCTGTTCCGCTTCCTGCCTAACGGCACCAACCAGCGCGGACTTGCGGTGTTGCGCGTCACCCGCTCGGGGCCGCAGACCGTTGCGCCGCCGCCCCGCAGTTTCGGCAATTCAGGAATTTAGCGCGCGTCCCCTCACCGCGGTCTTTGTCATTGCGGCGTTGCCGGACGCGCACGCACCAGCTTGGGAAAATGCTGGCGGCAGTTGAGGTCCCAGGCCTCGATATCAATGCGGATGACGCGCTCGACCTGCGCCGGATAATCCGGATCGCTAACCTGCCGGAATAGCGCAGGGTCGTCATCGACGATGCGGGCGCGGCCCCAGACTTTCAGCCGCCGGCCGCGTTCGTAGTCGATGATGAACAGCAAAACCCGATTGTTTTCCGCCAGATTCCCGACCGTGATGTATTGTTGGTTGCCGGAAAAATCGGCGAAGGCCAGCGTGCGATCGTCGAGCACTTTGAGAAAGCCCGGCGGGCCGCCGCGGTGCTGCACGTGCGGCCAGCCATCGCGGCTCGCGGTGCCGATGAAGAAACTGTCGGCGGCGCCGATATAGGCGGCAAGATCGTCGTTGAGGCGGTCGCGCGCCGGCTCTCTGTTCTCCGTTAGCTCGCCCAGCTCGCGACTGCCGCAGTGCGTCTGCGCTGCTTTGACGCTTGGTGAGAAAGCCAATTGGGTGAAGGCACGGGGCATTGACGGCTCCTTTGCGATTAGCTTTCGCATCGGCAGAATCTGGGCTGGATTCGTGATCGAGATAATGCCCGAAAATAATGATATATTCTTCCGTATAACGGGAGAATTGCCGTGGATCGAATCGAGGACTACCAGGCCTTCGTCGCCACAGTCGAAAAGGGCAGCCTGACCGCAGCGGCAAACCAGCTCGGGCGATCGCTGCAATCGGTAAGCCGCTCACTGGCGGCGCTGGAACGCGAGGTCGGCGTCGAACTGATCCGGCGCACCACGCGCCGTTCCAATCCGACTGATGCCGGCCTTGCGCTATTCCGCCGTTTGAGCGCCGCACTCACCGATATCGATGCCGCCAAGCTTGAGGCTGCAAACCGCCGCGCGGAAGCGAGCGGGCTTCTGCGCATCACCGCGTCGTCTGCCTTTGCGCCGCTCTACATCGTGCCGGCTTTGCCGGCATTTCTGGGGGCGCATCCGCGCGTCGAAATCGAGCTCGATCTCACCGATGCCTATGTCGATCTAATCGGCGAGAGTTTTGACCTCGCGGTTCGCATCGGCGAACTGCCGGATTCGAGCCTCAAGTCGCGGCTGCTCGCCACGTCGCGGCGCGTCGTGTTTGCCGCACCGAATTATCTCGCCACGTACGGCAGGCCGCGGCGACCTGATGATCTGAAAGACCATCAGTGCATCGTGCGTACCGCGGCGCGCGAGGGTAATGCATGGCCATTTGCGGCTGATGGACGGATCAAGGCCGTTAAAGTCGCGGGCCGCTTCCGCACCCACGGCGCTCTGGCGGCAAACGAGGCGGCAGTGCAGGGGCTCGGTATCGCCAACGCGCCGTTCTGGCAGGTGCGCTCGCTACTCGATGCCGGCAAGATCGAGTTGCTGCTGACGCGCTTCGAGCCGCCGCCCGTCGCTATTCACGCGGTCTGGCCGGCAACACGCGTGCTGCCGGCGCGCACGCAATTGTTTATCGATTTTCTGGCGGGGCGGCTGAAGAAAGAGCGACTGTAAACACTCACGCCGCCAGATCGGCCACCACGGCGTCAAGCACCGGAAAGCCGGGCAGGGTGACGCGCAGACGTCCGGCCGGCGTCGTCTCGACGAGACCGTGCGCGTGCAGCGCGGCGATGCGCTCCGGATCGAGCGGGCGGCCGGCCAATTCGGCGAAGCGATCGAGCGCGATGCCCTCGGCGAGGCGCAGCCCCATCAGCAGAAACTCGTCGCACATTTCTTCGCGCGTCAGCACGTCGTCGGTGACGATGCCGTCGCCATGCGCCTCGACCCGTGCGAGCCACAGCTCGGGCCGCTTTTCAGTGACAGTGGCGTGCCGATCGCCATCGATATCGAGCCGGCCGTGTGCACCCGGTCCGATGCCGGCATATTCGTGGCCGCGCCAATAGATAAGATTGTGCCGGGACTCGCCGCCGGGGCGCGCATGATTGGAAATTTCATACGCCGGCAGGTCGCGGGCCGCGCAGATCTCCTGGGTCGTGTCGTAGAGCGCGCGCGCGGTATCTTCGTCGGGCGTTTTGAGCTTGCCGGCGGCATGCAGTGCGTAAAACGGCGTGTCTGGCTCAATGGTGAGCTGATAAAGCGACAGATGTTCACCAGCCTCGGCCAGCGCGCGCTTCAGCTCGCTCGCCCATGCGGCCGGGGTCTGTCCGGGCCGTGCATAAATCAGATCGAACGAGTAACGCTCGAATATCGTGCGCGCCACCGCGACGGCGTCGAGCGCTTCGCGCGCCGTATGCATCCGTCCTAATTCGGCCAACGCGCGGTCGTCGAGCGCCTGCACGCCGAGCGAGACGCGGTTGACGCCGGCCGAGCGATAGCCGCGAAAACGCTCCGCTTCGACGCTGGTTGGATTGGCTTCGAGCGTGATCTCGGCGTCGTCGGCGACGCGCCATTGCCGCGCGATCGAATTCAAAACGCCGGCGATTGTCGCGGGCTGCATCAGCGACGGCGTACCGCCGCCGAAAAAGATCGACGATACCGTACGGCCGCGAGTGCGCTCGCCGGTCGCTGTGATCTCTTTGTGAAAGGCGCGCAAAAAGCGCGGCTCGTCGATCGGCTCACGCCGTACGTGGCTGTTGAAGTCGCAATACGGACATTTCGACAGGCAGAACGGCCAATGGACGTAGACGCCAAATTTCTTCTCGTCAGTGCTGCTCAAGGCAAGCCTCCGCGAGTTTCACGAAGGCGCGGGCGCGATGCGACAGCCCTTTGCCGCGCGGCGGCAAGCCGTGCTTCTCCTCGCTCGGCATTTCGCCGAACGTGCGCGTGTGGCCGTCGGGCAGGAACATTGGATCGTAACCGAAGCCTTGATCGCCGCGCGGCGGCCACACCAGCGTGCCGTCGACGTGCGCTTCGAATTCCTCGGCGTGGCCGTCCGGCCAGGCGACGCACAGCGCGGAGACGAATTGTGCCTTGCGCCGCTCCGGCGTCGTGGCGCCGCGCTCGCGCAGTTTCTGCTCGATCGTCTCCATGGCGCGGGGAAAATCCTTGTCAGGACCGGCCCAGCGCGCCGAGTAGATGCCCGGCGCGCCGTCGAGCGCGTCGACCGCCAGCCCGGAATCGTCCGAAAACGCCGGTAGGCCGGCCGCTTTGGCGGCGGCTTCCGCTTTGATGCGCGCGTTTTCGCGAAAGCTCATCCCGGTTTCGTCCGGCTCTGCAAGCTTGAGTTCACCCGCTGAGATGGCGACGATGCCGTAAGGCGCAAGCAGTTCCCGCATCTCGGCGAGCTTGCCGGGATTATGCGTAGCGATAATGAGCTTTCCGGTCAGCCTCCGATGGACAACGTCGTTCGACACGCGACGATCACTCACCCGCAGGCCATCTTTTGCAGGTCGACGAGCTTCGTCACGCCCTTGCGGGCGAGCGAGAGCAGCGTGGTCAATTGCTCCTCGGAAAATGGAACTTTCTCGGCGGTCGCCTGCACCTCGACAATGTTGCCGGAGCCCGTAAGGACGAAATTGGCGTCGGTTTCGGCCTGCGAATCCTCGGCGTAGTCGAGATCGAGCACCGCCACGCCGCCGCACACGCCACAGGAGATCGCCGCGATATGGTCGCGCAGCACCTCGGTCTGGATCACGTCGCGCGTCTTCATCCAGGCGAGGCAGTCGTACAGCGCGAGCCACGCGCCGGTGATCGAGGCGGTGCGGGTACCGCCGTCGGCCTGAATAACATCACAGTCGATGGTGATCTGGCGTTCGCCGAGCGCCTTGAGGTCGACCACGGCGCGCAACGAACGGCCGATCAGCCGCTGAATTTCGACCGTGCGGCCGGTCTGCTTGCCGGCCGAAGCCTCGCGCCGCGTGCGCTCGAGCGTGGCGCGCGGCAGCATGCCGTATTCCGCCGTGATCCAGCCGCGCCCCTGGCCCTTGAGCCAGGGCGGCAGCCGGTCCTCGAGCGTGGCGGTGACCAGCACGTGGGTTTCGCCGAACTTCACGAAGCAGGAGCCTTCGGCGAATTTCACCACCCCGCGCTCCAGCGATACGGGGCGCAACTCATCGGGCTGTCGGCGGCTTGGCCGCATGCGCAACTCCTTGCTGTCCCGCCGCCGCGCGCCGTCGGCGCGAGCACGTGCGGGGCGCACGCTTTTAGGCGTTCTGATATGGTCGCCACAAGGGCATAGGCCGCAGGGGAGACCAGTATGGCAACCGAAGTGACACAAACGTTGGCGAAATTCGCCGCGACTCTGCGCTACGACGACCTCCCCGATCGCGCTCGCGAGCATTGCAAGAACCTGCTGCTCGACGCGCTGGCCTGCGCCGTCGCGGGACGTCTTGGCGAAGAAACCGGCCAGGTAAAGGCCTTCGCGGGCGCGCTGGCGCAGGGCGGCGAGGCGAGCGTGCTCGGTGGGGAGTCGCTGTCGCTTGCCGGCGCCACCTTGTTCAACGCCTACCTCGTCACTGCGGTCACCATGTGTGACGTGTATCGGCCGACGCTCACGCACATCACACCCGAAGTGGTGCCGCCGGCACTCGCCATTGCGGAGCGCGATGGCCGCTCCGGCCGCGATCTCCTTGTTGCGCTCGCCGCCGGTTGCGAGGTGACGACACGGATCGGGCTCGGTCTCGATTACCCGAAATTCCGCGCCCGCGGCTGGCATGGGCCCGGCATCCTCGGCCCGTTCGGCGGGGCTGCTGCGGTCGGCTCGCTGCTCGGTTTCGATGCCGACACGATGGCGCGGGCGTTCGGACTGGCCGGCAGCCAGGCGGCCGGCACCTTCGCGGCCTGGGGCACGCCCACGGTGAAATTCCATCAGTGCCGTGGTGCCCTGTCGGGCCTGATGGCCGCGCTGTTGGCACAGCAGCAATTCGTCGCGACCCGCGAGTTCCTCACCGCCAAGGACGGCGGACTCTATAACGCCTATGTGGACGGCGGCCTGCCCGATGCTGCGGTCGCGGACCTCGGCAAACGCTGGGAGCTTGAGCAGATCGCGCTCCGGCTGTGGCCATCGGCGTCGCTCATTCAAGGCATGGCGACGGCGGTGTTCGATATTCTGGAGCGTCACCCGGTCGAGTTCGGCAAAGTCCGCAAAGTCCGCATCGGGCTCAGCCCGGGCGCTCATAAGATGCACGGCGGCTTCGGCAGCTACAAAGGCAAATTCGAGGCGCTGTTGTCGGCGCATTACACGACCGCGGTTATCCTGCGCGATCGCGCGCTCACGTTGGCGCAGTTCGAACCTGGCCGTTACGACGATCCCGAGCTGCGGCGGTTCGCGGCCGAACGGGTCGACGCCTATGGGGACGACTCGGTCGAGGGCTCGCAGGCCAAAGTCGACATCGAGATGGATGGTGGCGCGGCGTTGTCGGCGCGCTGCGAGCATCCGCTCGGTTCGTTTGAGAATCCGTTGTCGCGCAATCAGATCGCGGAGAAATTTCGCACCTATGCGCGCGGTGTAATGCCCGACGCCGGCATCGCGGGCGTCATCGAGGCGGTCGAACACCTGGAGGATTTCGGCGCGATCGGCGGCTTGATGGATATGCTGCGGGCGGCGCCGCGGGCTATGGCGGCTGCGGAGTGATATTATATGCTGGCTCCCAACCGCGAGGGCAGCCTTGACCAGTCATGACCTTCCGCTCGCCGCGAACCAGCTTGGCCTCGCCCAGCTGAACGAGCGTTCGCGCGAAATCTTTCGCCGGATCGTCGAGAGTTATCTGGCGACCGGCGAGCCAGTGGGTTCGCGCAACCTGTCGCGCATTCTACCGATGACGCTGTCGCCGGCGTCGGTACGCAACGTCATGTCAGATCTGGAACAGCTCGGTCTGGTCTATGCGCCCCACACCTCGGCAGGCCGGCTACCAACCGAACTGGGGCTGCGCTTCTTCGTCGATGCGCTGATGCAGATCGGCGATCTCACGGAGCAGGACCGCAACGCCATCGAGGCGCAGGTCGCGGCGTCGGGTCAGTCAAAGTCACTTGAGGCGGTCCTGACCGAGGCGTCGGGACTACTATCCGGGCTGAGCCGTGCCGCCGGCGTGGTGTTGACTGCCAAGGCCAACCCGCGATTGAAGCACGTCGAATTCGTGCAGCTCGAACCCGGGCGCGCGTTGGTGGTCCTGGTCGGCGAGGATGGCCAGGTTGAAAACCGGGTCCTCAATCTTCCGGCCGGATTGCCGGCGTCAGCCCTGACCGAGGCCGGTAATTACGTCAATGCCCGCATCCGCGGCCGCACGCTCGACGAGCTCAAGGTCGAGATCGAATCCAGGCTCAAAGAGGGCAAGGCCGAGCTCGATGCGCTCACCCAGAAAATTGTCGCCGCGGGTTTGGCGAGCTGGTCGGGTGGCGAAACCGACGAGCGCAAGCTGATCGTGCGCGGCCAGGCGCATTTGCTCGACGATCTCAAGGCATTGGCCGACCTGGAGCGTGTCCGCCTGTTGTTCGACGATCTTGAAACCCGCCGCGAGGTGATCGACCTTCTCGGCCGGGCCGAGCGGGCCGAGGGTGTGCGCGTGTTTATCGGCTCGGAGAACAAGCTGTTCTCGCTGTCCGGTTCGTCAACCATCGTGGCTCCGTACCACGATGCGTCCGGGCAGATCGTCGGCGTTCTGGGAGTGATCGGGCCGACGCGGCTCAACTATGCCCGCATCGTCCCGATGGTGGACTACACCGCCAAGGTCGTCAGCAAGCTGCTCGGCCGATGAGGGCCGCGTCGATTCTCATCGTGTGAGGACGCGCGCGGGACATTTGTCCCAGATGCGACACCGGAGCAGGCGGAATCTGTTGGAGGGATTCCAAGGCGCACCGGGACATCCACATCATGACGATGCGGCGGTCGTGCTGCACTATGTGCGGTACCGTTATGCAATTGACCACAAGGACGGCAACGAAATGATCCGCACCGTCGCGATCCTTCCTGCTCTTGTTTTCGCCACATGCAGCGCCGCCGTCGTGTTGTCGGCGTCCGCCGAGCGCGATTACCCAAACCGCGCCATCAAAATCGTCGTCCCCATTCCTCCCGGCGGCTTCGCCGACGCTCTTCCGCGGCTGATCGCAGAAAAGCTCTCTGCACTCTGGGGCCAGCCTGTCGTCATTGAGAATCGACCTGGTGCGGGGCTAAATATTGGTGCGGAAATCGTGGCAAAGGCCGAACCAAGCGGATATACGCTGTTGGCGACACCGCCCGGGCCGTTGGTCACCAACCGATTCCTGTACAAGCATCTCGGCTACGATCCTGCCGGATTCGTGCCGGTGACAATCCTCGCCAAGGCGCCATTTGTGCTGGTCGCGCGGCCGGACCTTCCGGTCAATTCGCTGCGGGACCTCATTGCCTACGCCAAGTCGCATCCGGACAAACTCAATTTCGCTTCCTGGGGCGTTGGCAGCCCGCCGCATCTGGCGATGGAGTCGCTGAAGGCGGAAGCGGGAATTCGTATGATGCATGTGCCCTATAAGGGATTGACGCCGGCGCTGACGGATGTCGTCGCTGGTCGCGTGGACCTGATGTTCCACGATCCTGCAAGCACCCTGCCGCAGATCAGGGCCGGCAAACTCAAGCCGCTCGGTGTCGGCAGCGCGGCGCGTCTTCCGAAACTGCCGGATGTGCCGGCGATCGCTGAAGTGCTGCCTGGTTTTGCTGCCGAGACCTGGTACGCGCTCGTTGCGCCGCCGAAGACGCCGGCTGCCATTGTCGCCAAGATTTCCCGCGCGACGACCCAAATTCTGCGGCTGCCGGAGGTCGCGCAGCGATTAAGCTCCTTCTCGGTCGCGGTGGTCGGGAGTTCGCCCGACGTGGCCGCAACCTTTGTCGGAGCTGAAGCCCAATCCTGGCGCAGAGTGATTGACGCCGCCGGAATCAGGGCAAACTGACCATTCCCGCAGCGAATGCGCGCGCAGAGTCTCGCCATCCGGGATGCTGTGGACTAGAGTCGGACGTAAAGTCCAACTCTAGTCCGCATGTTGAATTCCGGCGATCAGATTCGTTTTTGCAGCAGCCGTGACGGTACTCGCATTGCCTACGCGATGCGCGGCTCGGGTCCTCCGCTGTTGTGGGCGCCCCACTGGGTCCATCATCTCAAATTCGCCTCGGAAAGCCCGATTTGGAGTCCCTGGCTCGACCTTCTGAGTCGTCATCATGCGCTGGTGCGGTACGATTGCCGCGGTTGCGGCCTCTCCGATCGCGACAACCTGGATTTTTCCTTCGAGCGTCATATTGAAGATCTGGAGGCTGTGGTTGCCGCGGTGGGCTGGGAACGGTTTGTGTTTTTTGGCTATGGCAGCGGCGGTGCAACGGGCGTTGCCTATGTGGCGAGAAAACCGGAAAAGGTCGAGCGGCTGGCGCTCATCGGCAGTCCGGTGCGTGGCCGGCTCGCGCGTGCAGCGACGCCGGGCGATATCGTGGAAGCCGAAACCCGTCTCAAAGTGTTCGAGATCGGATGGGCGAGCGATGCCCCGGCTTACGGCGATTTTATCGCCGCCCTGCACATGCCGGACGCTTCGGCCGATCAGATGCACGCCTATAAGGACCTACTGCGGCTGACGACGTCGCCGGCGACCGCGCTCAAGCTGCTGCGCGGCTATTGGCAGGCTGACGTCTACGATGTCGTACGCCGCATACACTGTCCGACCCTGGTTTGCCACGCCCGGCTTGACGCTCTGATCCCGTTCGAGCAGGGGCGCCTGTTCGCGAGCCTCATTCCCGGTGCGCGCTTCGTTCCGCTCGAGACGCGAAATCACGTCTTGCTCGACAGCGAGCCGGCGTGGTTGCAATTCGCGGCGGCGCTCGATGAGTTTTTGCCCCAAAAGCCCGCGCCCGCGGATTTCGCGCTTGGCGAACTGACCGCGCGCGAACGACAGATTCTCGACGCCATCGCGGAAGGTCTCAGCAATAAGGCGATTGCCAGCCGTTTTGGCACCAGCGAAAAGACGGTGCGAAACCAAGTCTCGACTATTTTGAGCAAGCTCGGCGTGAACAGCCGCGCCCAGGCCATCGTGCAGGCGCGGGACGCGGGATTCGGCCGCTCCTCGCGCTGACGCCCGCGAAGTCGGGAACAGAAAATCATTGCTGAAAAACTGGCGGGGCGCGTGCCGGCTGCGAACCTTAAAGGGTTGATCACGCATGCAAAGGGGAATCCCGGCAAGCTCAATTTCGCATCGCCAGGCATCGGCAGTTCGCCGTATCTGACCGGCGAAATGCTCCAGACAGACGCGGGCGTCCGCTTCACCCGCGTGCCCTATAAGGGCATGGGACGGCGGTGCTGGATCTTTTGGCAGGACGTGTCGATATCGCGTTCAACAGTCCCGCGAACAGCCTGTCGTTGATACACAGCGGAAAATTGAAAGCCTCGGCGGTCGCCAGCGTGTACGTATTCCTGAACTTCCAGAAGTGCCGGCAGTCGCGGAACTCTAGCCAGGTTTCTATTCGAACAGCTGGTTTGCCTTTATGGCAAGCTCGGTGTCAGCAGCCGGGCGCGGGCGATCGTCCGGGCCCGCGAGGCGGGCTTCGGCTATAAGGCTGCCGCGCCAGCCGGCTGAGAACTCGGGCTTCTTCTGCCTTGATTTTTGCCCCTCAAGCCCTGATATGCGGGGGCACAAAGCGATGGGAAACACTGGGAAAAACCATGACGAAGCAGACCGCTCGCGAGGACGAAGCGGCGCAGGCCGGTGAGGGCGCCGCTGCGGCGGCCGATCCGGCGCCGGCTGCGGCTGGGTCAGCCCCGGCGGAAGGCGACGCGGCGGCGCTGGCAGCGGAGCTGAAAGACAGGCTCCTGCGGACGCTTGCCGATATGGATAATATGCGCAAGCGCACCGCGCGCGAAGTCGCCGACGCGCAGCTGCGCGGCATCACGTCGTTTGCCCAAGACATGCTCGGCGTCGCGGACAACATGCGCCGTGCGCTCGATGCCGTGTCACCGGAAGCGCGCCGAGGCGCGCAGGCTGCCGTGACGGCGCTGATCGACGGCATCGAATTGACTGAACGTGAGCTGTTGAAAGTGCTGGAGAAGAATGGCGTACGTCAGTTTGCGCCGCAGGGCGAAAAATTCGATCCCAATCTGCATCAGGCGATTTTCGAAGTGCCCGACGCGTCGGTTCCAGCCGGAAGCGTCGTCCAAGTGGTGCAGCCCGGCTACATGATCGGCGACCGCGTGTTGCGCCCGGCCATGGTCGGGGTATCGAAGGGCGGTCCGAAGTCGGCTCCGACGTCCATCAGCAACGATAACGTCAGGCTCTAGCGCGCTTCGTCCGGAAGGGTGACCGCGTTCTTATTTAAACGCGATGCCGTCGCGGATGGTGCGCAGCCGGGGCAATTCCTTGTCCCAAATTTCGGCGCGCGAGACCCCGATCATTTGCAAGAATGCGCCGCCGCCGAAGCGGATCCACTGCACCACCATGAGATTGGCGCCGGTGGAAACATCCTTGGCCGACGCCACTGTTTCAAAGGCCTCCTGGCCGTCGATGCGCACGGGCTCGGCCATGGTGACGTGTCTGTCTTTGATGCCATCGATGCTGTTGAAGGCGTCGCGCGCGAGATTGGCGCGCTGATTCGGATCGCTCGGACCACCCGGCGCCGCCGTCGCGATGAAGCGCGCGTTATACTCGTATTCGGGCAATCCATTGGTTGCGATCATGTGCGGGTAGGCCGGCGCGTCGATCAACAACAGCGCCCGTCCCGGAATGACATTGCCGATGCGAAAGCCGGCGGTATCCCCGACCTTGAACGGCAGCAGGCCGAGATAATCGGTATCGGGCACCTTGTCCCGCAGCGTCAGGCTGGCAAGCGATGTGCGCACCGCCGCGTCCGAATAGACGCTGTCATTGGCGGGCGCCTGAACGCTGACCGCTGCGGTCAGATCTTTGGTCGACACCAAAAGCAGCCACTTGCGGAACGGCTTTTTTTCGGGCGAGAGCTCGCTGCCGACGATGAGGTCGGCTTTCCCGATGGCAAGCTCGAGGGTCTCGCGCTTCTCCACCGTGAGGCCCTGCTTCTTTAGCGTGTCGTCCGCGAGCGACGCTTTCATCGGTCCGTAGGCGTCGGGAGGCATCACGCGAATGACGATGCCGGCGTTCTTGTCCGGGTCCATGAAGCCCGGAAATGTTTTGCTCGCTATCATGCCGGGAGGCGGGACGAGACCCACCCGCGACCCACGCGGAAAGAGAACATCAGCGGGTTTGACAGGTTCGGCGCACAGCGCGGGCAGCGTCAGCGTCAAAAACGCAAGCGCGGCGGCAAGCGCGCCACGGACGACGCTGGAAGCGATTCTGCCGTTGATCATCCGGACAATCTCCGCTGTCGCCCGCCTAGGATGAAATTTAGGTGCCAGGGCGCGTCACCCGGCGCAATGTCAAATTGAGCCTGCCGCCCTGGGCAAGCAAGGTCGATGTACCTGGATAAATGCGGTCGACACCATGGAACGCAAGCCGGTCGCTGCCGGCCAGCACCAGTGCGTCGCCAGAGCTCAGGCGAAATGAGCGGGTCGCGTCGCTGCGCCTCGTTCCGCCGACCCGGAACAGACAAGAATCGCCAAGCGAGAGCGACACGACCGGAGCATCGAAATCCTCCTCGTCGCGATCCTGGTGCAGTCCCATCTTTGCCGTCGCGCCATAGAAATTGATCAGACACGCCTGCGGCCGGCAGCGGTAACCGCCGAGCTCGTTCCACATCGCAATCAGCACCTCCGGCATCGGCGGCCAAGGCTGTTTGGTGACCGGATGGTTCGGCTCGTACCGATATCCCGCCTCATCGGTGATCCAGCCGAGCGGACCGCAATTGGACATGCGCACTGACATCGGCCGGCCCGATTTCGGCATGCGGGGGGTAAACAGGGGCGCCGCGGCAAAAATTTGCTCAAGTGCGGCGACCAAGGCCATTTGCGAGGCGCGGTCAAGATAGCCCGGAAAGAGCCGCAGACCGGCCGCGCCAGGAATCCCGGCGGGTTGCGTATTCATCGCCGTTTCGCCGGCCGGTTTCATCGTGTTTTTACCACTTTGCGGGCATCGTGCGCCGATGTCTCTGCTCTCCCCGCAGGTCGGTATTGTGGCGCAACCCGGTCTTTCGGACAAAACGCCGACCGAGGGTTTGTAGGCCAAACTGGCAATCGCCTTGGCGCTTTCCTCGCGGTGATCCAGGTCTCCTATTTAGTTTATGCGGCGGTAATGCCAACCCGATCACTGGGTGCTCATCAGGAGTCGCAGCTCGCTTGTACGGCACGCTTTCAGCGCGCGGAATCCAGAGTCCTGTGGATAGCGCGCGAACATGGCTTGTTTGCAGTGCGCGGCTCATGCGCAATGACCGTGGAAGAGTTGTGGTGTGGGGTGGCGTCCAATGGTTGCGGTGAGTTCCGGTGCGCGGCGCACCAGGGTTCGGGAGTGTGTCTGTTGCGGAGCGGCTACTGCAACGCCCAGCCTTCCAGCATGCTGGGATGATTGGAACTTGCTCCCTGAGGATTTGCGCTCGTCAATCGTCAAAAACTACGGGCGCCGTCTGATCAACGAATACGCTGACGATCTGCTGGCCGCCGTGGCTTTTTGGCGCCAGGTCGGCGCGTGGCGCAGCAAGCTCCGCAAGAAGGTTTCTCCTGCGCCCGCGCCAAGCGCTCCCGCCGATCCGATTGCGAGCGGCAGCCGCAATGTCATTGCACTAGCGGAAGCTCTTGCGGAACGGCGACGAGCCTCCGTGGTGCAGACGATTCTGCATTCGGATGAGAAGTCGGAGTCGGAGGATGCGCTGGACCGGCCGATGACCGCAGCGCGATAAAGTACCGCGGCTTGCGCTTTGCTGTCGACGATCGAGCGGGGCCGGCGATCGCGTAAGCTAAGCGGCCCGATCCGAGGCGACTTTTTCGGGAACGCGGCGCACGCTTTCGAGCGCGTCCTGAACGCCGGATTCTCCCGCCTCGTGATATTCGGCGTCCTCGTTGACGTTCCAGATGTCGTAAAGCCGCGCGCCGGCGATGATGTTGCGTGCGGTCAGCATCGCCGTCATCATCGCATGGTCCTGATTGTTGTAGCGGTGCATGCCGTTACGGCCGACCATGTGGAGTGTCGGATATCTGCCTTCGAGGTCGCGCCGGATGATGGCGACGTTGTCGGCGTAATCTTCATCGTAGACCGGATAGGCCTTGGCCTGACGCACCACGCAGGCATCCACCACATCGTCGGGTGCAGCAAGCCCGATCTGTGCGATTTCCTTCTTGGCGAGCGCAATGAGTTCGCTGTCCGGCGCGTTCCACACGCCATCGCCTTCGAAGCAGAAATATTCAAGGCCGAGGCAGCTCATGCCCTCGGGCACCATTTCGGGCGACCAGGAACGGAAATTCTGGACGCGGCCGACCTTGACGCTCGGATCGTGGATGTAAATCCAGTTGTCGGGAAATGTTTCGCCTTTGCGCACCATCAGCGCAACTGTGAGGAAATCACGGTAGCGCAGCGCGCGCGCGTGCAGCAGCGAAATCGGGGTCGGCTTGATTCGCTCGACCAGTTCGCGCAGCGGCGCCGAGCTGACGACGTGGCGCGCCGTGTAGGTTTCGCGCCCGCCGCCTGCAACGGCGACTTCGATATGCCAGCGCTGTCTGTCGGCGTCGTAGCCGAGCGTCGCCAGTTCGCGGTCCATCATGATGCGGCCGCCGAGCGCGCGGATCTTGTGCGCCGCCGCCTGCCACATCATGCCGGGGCCCTTGCGCGGGTATTGGAAGCTTTCGATCAGCGTTTTGACGGTGTCGCCAACAGGGCCGGCTTTGCGGCGCAGCCGCAGCGAGCGCGTCAGCGCGTTGACGACGGCGGTGGCGAGATCGAGGCCCTTGATGCGTTGCGCCGCCCAATCGGCGGAAATCTCATCGCACGACATGCCCCAGACTTTCTCGGTGTAGGTTTTGAAGAAGATCTGGAACAGACGCTCGCCGAATTGATTGCGCACCCACTGATGGAACGTGCGCGGCTCCGCCAGGGGTCTGAGCTTGGCGCGGGCGTAGGAGGCAAGGCACGCGGCGCTGGTGAAGACGCCGAGCTTGAGGAGAGCTTCGAACGCCTTGAGCGGGTAGGAGAAGAATTTGCCGTTGTAGTAGATGCGCGACAGCCGCGGCCTGGTAATAAAATCGTCAGGCAACAGTTCCTGCCAGAGCGCAACGACTTCCTTCGATTTGGAGAAGAAGCGATGGCCGCCAATATCGAACAGGAAGCCTTTGTAGTCGACCGTGCGGCTGATGCCGCCCACATAGACCGGATCGCGTTCGATGATGACGACGGAACGGCCCTCCTTGGCAAGGCAATAGCCTGCCGTCAGGCCGGCTGGCCCTGCGCCGATCACAAACACATCGGTTTCGGTACTCATGGTGCGGCGATCAGGCGGACTTGGCCGGCTGGTTTGGCCGGAAGGCGAACAGGGCCTGGCCCGAATAGGAAACGGCTGCGCCGGTGGCCGCGCCGCACAGCACTTCAAGCTGGGGCGTGGCGCGCGATACGGTCACGACGAGCGCGGCAAAAACCGCGTAGCTCACCGCTTGCGCCGCCGCCGCGACGGTCGCGTAGCGCATGGCTTCGTCGGCCGCCCGGCGGCCGCTACGGTCGAAGGTCAGTGCCCGGTTGAGTCGCCAAGTGACCAGCGTCGCCACGGCGAGCGAGACAAGTCGCGCGGCGAGCGGCGGCACGCCATGCCCGATGATGGCGGTGAAGACCGCCAAGTCGGTGATCAGGCCCAGCCCACCGACGCCGAGGAAGCGTATCGGCCGCGGCAGCGCTAGGAACAGCCGCCGAACCGGATCTTCGATCGCGGCCGCCTGCGCGGCCGCTGCGGATTTGGCGGCGCCGAAGTTTTCGATCTTGCCGACGCGCATTATGTCTCCCGGAGCAAGGGCGGGCGTTCCGGCGCCGTATGCGGCCTCGCGTCGGCCGCCGCCCCTTCGTCCGGGGCATCACTGGCAGCCTTTCCTTAATGGCCGGCTAGCGTGGGAGGCGGTGTTGAGTACTCGTTTCGGACACTGTTAAGAGAGCCTCACCGCAATGCCCGACCTTGCGGTCCGATGCGCCGATGGCCCGGTCCCGATAGCCTGTCGATGGCCCAGTAAAGCGCGTTGCATCAGCACTCCTGCCTTGCAGGGCGATGACGCTCTCCTATATGAGCGAAGGGTAATCGCCGGAGCTGCCGGGCGATGTGAGGCTAGATGGGGGTCGGATTTACGGGTGCCTTTGGGGCCTGCCCGACCTGCCGAGAAAGAGAGGATTAACAACCATGGCCAAGGTCATTGGTATCGATTTGGGGACCACGAATTCGTGCGTTGCCGTCATGGAAGGCAACACGCCGAAGGTCCTGGAGAATGCGGAGGGAATGCGGACGACGCCGTCCATCGTCGCTTTTACAGACGAGGGTGAACGACTGGTCGGCCAGCCGGCAAAGCGCCAGGCGGTGACCAATCCGGAGCGTACGATTTTCGCGGTCAAGCGCCTGATCGGCCGGCGCTACGACGACCCGATGGTGGAGAAGGACAAGAAGCTCGTCCCGTACAAAATTGTGCGCGCCTCGAACGGCGACGCCTGGGTCGAGGCCGAGGGCAAGACATATTCGCCTTCGCAGATTTCCGCTTTCATTCTGCAAAAGATGAAGGAAACCGCCGAAGCCTATCTGGGCTCCAAGGTCGAGCAGGCGGTTATCACGGTTCCGGCTTATTTCAACGACGCACAGCGCCAGGCCACCAAGGACGCCGGCAAGATTGCCGGCCTCGAAGTTCTGCGCATCATCAACGAGCCGACCGCGGCCGCGCTGGCCTACGGGCTCGATAAGCAGAAGACCGGCACCATCGCGGTCTATGATCTCGGCGGCGGCACGTTCGATATTTCGATCCTGGAAATCGGCGACGGCGTATTCGAGGTGAAGTCGACGAACGGCGACACGTTCCTCGGCGGCGAAGACTTCGACATGCGGCTGGTCAACTATCTGGCCGACGAATTCCAGAAGGAGCAGGGCATCGACCTGCGCCGCGACAAGCTCGCGTTGCAACGGCTCAAGGAAGCGGCCGAGAAGGCCAAGATCGAGCTGTCTTCGACGACGCAGACCGAAATCAATCTGCCGTTCATCACGGCCGACGCGTCCGGGCCGAAGCATCTGACGATGAAGCTCACCCGCGCCAAGTTCGAGGCGCTGGTCGACGACCTGGTTCAGAAGACGATCGAGCCGTGCAAGCAGGCGATCAAGGACGCGGGCCTCAGTGCGGCGGAGATCAACGAAGTCGTTCTGGTCGGCGGCATGACGCGCATGCCGAAGGTCCAGGAAGTGGTGAAGCAACTGTTCGGCAAGGAGCCGCACAAGGGCGTCAATCCCGACGAGGTCGTGGCGGTCGGCGCGGCGATCCAGGCCGGCGTGCTGCAAGGCGACGTCAAGGACGTGCTGCTGCTCGACGTGACGCCGCTGTCGCTCGGCATCGAGACGCTGGGCGGCGTGTTCACTCGGCTGATTGATCGCAACACGACGATCCCAACGAAAAAGAGCCAGGTGTTCTCCACGGCCGAGGATGGTCAGACCGCGGTCACCATTCGGGTGTTCCAAGGCGAACGCGAGATGGCGGCCGACAACAAGATGCTCGGCCAGTTCGATCTGGTCGGTCTGCCGCCGGCGCCGCGCGGTGTGCCGCAAGTCGAGGTCACCTTCGACATCGACGCCAACGGCATCGTCAACGTGTCGGCGAAGGATAAGGGTACCGGCAAGGAGCAGCAGATCCGCATTCAGGCTTCCGGCGGGCTCTCCGAGACCGACATCCAGAAGATGGTCAAGGATGCCGAGGCTCACGCCGAGGAAGACAAAAAGCGCAAAGCTGCGGTCGAAGCCAAGAACCACGCCGAAGCGCTGGTCCATTCGACCGAGAAGGCGCTCTCAGAACACGGCTCAAAGGTCGGCGAGGCGGAGCGCCGTGCCATCGAGAACGCGCTGGCCGACCTCAAGGAGGCTCTCAAAGGGACCGACGCTGAGGCGATTACGGCGAAAGCCAATACGCTGGCGCAGGCCTCGATGAAGCTCGGCGAGGCAATGTACAAGCAGTCCGCCGATCAGCAGCCGGGTAGCGGTGGCAGCGATGGCGGCGCCGCCGAAGGCAAGAAGGACGACGTCGTCGACGCCGAATTCACCGAAGTCGACGACGACAAGAAGAATAAGAAATCCGCCTGACGCGGCGAGACGTGCGATGCCGCAACCGACGATCAGAACTGCACCCCCGCACATGAAGCGGGGGTGCGTGCATCTGGCGGGCGCGCGGCGGAAGTGCGATGATTGGACGTCATCGGGTGGGGTATGATGGCCAAGCGTTGCTACTACGAAAGCCTGTCAATCGAACGGACCGCGAGCGATAGCGAGATCAAAGCCGCGTTCCGCAAGCAGGCAATGGCGTGTCATCCGGATCGCAATCCCGGTGACCAAGGCGCCGAGCATCGCTTCAAGGAAATCAACGAAGCCTACGAGGTTCTCAAAGACCCCAATAAGCGCGCGGCCTATGACCGTTACGGTCACGCGGCGTTCGAGCACGGTAATGGCGCGGCAGCGGGGTTCGGCGCCGATTTCGCCACGACCTTTTCCGACATTTTCGACGATCTGTTTGGCATGGGCGGCGGCCGACGCGGCCGCGGCGGCGGCAGCCGGCAGGAGCGCGGCGCCGATCTGCGCTACAACATGGAGATCGGGCTGCACGAGGCGTTCGTCGGCAAAACGGCGCAGATCCGCATTCCGACGTCCGTCACCTGCGAAGCTTGCTCCGGCTCCGGCGCCAAGGCCGGCTCCAAACCGAAGACCTGTCCGATGTGCGCCGGTCAGGGCAAGGTTCGCCATGCCCAAGGCTTTTTCACGCTCGAACGCACTTGTCCAAATTGCCAGGGCCGCGGACAGGTGATCGAGAGCCCGTGCGCATCGTGCTCCGGCTCCGGGCGCGTGACCCGAGAACGTACTCTATCGGTTACCATTCCGCCCGGTGTCGAGGACGGCACCCGTATCCGTCTTGCCGGCGAAGGCGAAGCGGGCGTGCGCGGCGGGCCGCCGGGCGATCTCTATATTTTCCTGTCGATCGGCGCGCACGCGTTCTTTCAACGCGAAGGCGCCGACCTGCATTGCCGCGTCCCGGTTTCGATGGTGACGGCGGCGGTCGGGGGAGAATTCGAAGTGCCGACCATCGACGGCGGCAAGACGCGGGTCAAAGTGCCGGAGGGCACGCAGTCCGGCCGGCGTTTCCGTCTGCCCGGCAAAGGAATGCCGGTGCTGCGCTCAAGGCAGTGCGGCGACATGTACGTGCAGGTATTGGTCGAGACCCCGCAGAAGCTGACCAAACGGCAGCGCGAGTTGCTTGCCGAATTCGACAAGCTTTCATCGCATGAGACACAGCCGGAATCCTCGGGCTTCTTCGGTAAGGTCAAGGAATTCATCGACGGCCTGGGCGGCCGCGCCAGCTCCGACTGAAAGCCCGCTGGTCTTTGCCCTGCAAATGCTTTAAAAACGGCAAGAGTTTGTCGTGTGAGAGCCTATGACGCTGCCCGCCCTGCAGAACTTCGAACGCACCCTTGAGCGGCAGATCCGGCTCCTGGAAGCCAAGAAGTATCTCATCGAGCGCAAGATCGGACGGCATTTCCGGCTGTTCGAGGAAAAGCGCAACGGCATCGGCAAAAAGATCGAAAGCAAAATCCGCCAGTTCGAGCGCAAGAACGGCATTCGTTTCGATGACGAAGTGCGGTTCATCCGCTCGTGGCTGGAGCGGCCGCTGTCGACCGGTGCGGTAACACCATCCGGCAAAGTCCTGGCGCGCGCCATGGCGAGCTACATCGATCCAGCAAGTGACGGACCGGTGGTCGAACTGGGACCCGGGACCGGTCCCGTCACCGAGGCCCTGGTCGAAGCCGGCGTGGTGCCGTCCCGTCTGGTGCTGGTCGAGTTCAATCCGGCGTTCTGCCGTATCTTGCGCGCCCGTTATCCGGACGCGACTTTGGTGCAGGGCGATGCCTATAGTTTGCGTCGTCTCCTGGAGACCCTCCTTTTGGAGCCGGCAGCCGCCGTGGTATCTGGTCTGCCGCTGGTCACCAAGCCGATCCGACAGCGCCTGCGACTCATTCGCGATGCGCTCGATCTGATGGTGCCCGGCGCGCCGTTCATTCAGTTCACCTATTCGGTGGCGGCGCCATTGCCCAAAGGGCTCGGCGGCTTCTCGGTGGAAGCTTCCGAGCGCATCTGGATGAATATCCCGCCGGCGCGCGTGTGGGTGTACCGGAAGCCGTAGCGCTCAAGGCCGCTCGTCCCCGCGTAGGCGGGGACCCGGAACTGGATTCCCGCTTGCGCGGGAATGAGCGGAAGATGTCATAGTCCTTCCGCCATGGCCGCTCCCAGAATCCTCGTCATCCCCGGCTCGCTGCGCACCGGCTCGCACAATGCGCGGCTCGCGGCTCTCGCCGCCAAGGAACTGGTGCTGGCCGATGCCGAGGTGACGCAAATTTCGCTGCAGGATTACCCGCTGCCGCTGTTCGATGCCGATACGATGACGGCCGATGGATTGCCGCCCCGTGCCTTGCAATTGCAGCGCATGATGGCAGCGCACCAGGGCGTGTTCATCACCAGCCCCGAATATACCGCGTCGATTACGCCGCTTGTGAAAAATACGATCGACTGGATTTCGCGTGCGCGCGTACGCGGCGAAGCGAACTACACGGCCTTCAAGGACCGCGTGTTCGCCATCGGGGCCGCCTCGAGCGGCGGCGGTGGCGGCACGCGCTCGCTGATGGCGCTGCGCTATATTCTTGAACTCGGGTGTGGTGCGCTGGTTCTTCCGGAACAGATCAGCGTCGCCAATGCGGCGGACGCCTTTGACGATATGGACAACCTCAAGGATGAGCGCGCTGCCGCGGCGCTCAAAAGCCTGGCCCGCCGCCTGGTCGAAGTGACGCGCGCACTGGCACGGGAGAGCTGAACGATGCCGCTTGAACCGCGCCAGCGTCTGATCGTTGCGCTCGACGTTCCGTCGGTCGAGGCGGCGCGCGTCATGGTGGCGCGGCTCGGCGACGCCGTCGCGTTCTACAAGATCGGCTATCAGCTCGCCTTCGCGGGCGGGCTTGCCTATGCGCCGGTGCTGGCGGACGCCGGCAAGCGCGTCTTTCTCGATCTGAAACTCCACGACATCGGCAACACGGTGGCCGAAGGCGTGCGCAGCGTCGCGCGGCTCGGCGCGAGTTTTCTCACTGTGCACGCCTATCCCCAGACGATGAAGGCGGCAGTTGAGGCGCGGCAGGGCGATTTGCGCATTCTGGCCGTCACGGTGCTCACCTCATATGACGACGCCGACCTGGCCACGGCCGGCTATCGTGCCTCAGTCGCGGAGCTGGTTGCGGCGCGCGCCGCCCAGGCACGCGACATCGGCGTCGACGGCCTTGTCTGTTCGGCCGCCGAGGCCGCCAAAGTGCGGCCGATCGTGGGCAGCAAACTTGCCCTGGTGACGCCCGGCATCCGGCCTGCCGGCGCCGATGCCGGTGACCAGAAGCGCATCATGACGCCGGCACGGGCGATCGCTGCCGGCGCCGACTATCTGGTTGTCGGGCGGCCGATCATTGCCGCCGCCGACCCGAAGGCGGCCGCGGAGGCGATCGTCGAGGAAATTTCACAAACCGCGAACTGAAAAGGGAGAGTGCACATGGCGAAGGGTTATTGGGTCGCGCGGGTCGATGTAAACGACGAGCAAGGGTTCAAGCCCTATGCGGAGGCCAACGCGGCGATCTTCAAAAAATTCGGCGGCCGCTATGTGGTGCGCGGCGGCAAATTTGACGGCATGGAGGGTACCTCGCGGTCGCGCAACGTCGTCATCGAATTTGCCGACTATGCCACCGCGATGGCCTGCTATCGCTCGCCGGAGTACCAGGAAAATATCAAGCGCCGGCTGCCGCATTCGACGGTCGATCTGATCGTCATTGAAGGCTACGACGGGCCGCAGCCGTAGCACCCGAGCGCGTTTTCAGGAGCAAACCATGCCCAAGGGCTATTGGATTCCACACATCGATGTGAGCGATCCTGAAGGCTATAAGTCCTACACGGCGGCAACTCCGCCCGCCCATGAGAAGTATCACGGCGCGGCGCTGGTTCGCGCCGGCAGGATGGAAGTGGTCGAGGGCCATCAGCGTTCGCGCAATGTGCTGCGCGAGTTCCCCGACTATGCGGCGGCGTTGGCTTGCTATCGCTCCGACGAATACCAGCGGGCCCGCCCGCTGCGGCTGGCGCACGGGCAATCCGATTTCATTATTGCGGAGGGCTATGACGGCCCGCAACCGCAGGCGCCGCAGGGCACGTCGCCTCCGGCCGCAACGGCCCGCAAGGGCTACTGGATCGGCCACAGCGACGTGACCAATCCCGAACCCTACAAGCGTTATATGGCGGCCGACCAGGCGCCGATCGGCCGGTTCGGCGGCCGTTATCTGGTGCGCGGCGGTCAGCAGGAAATCACCGAGGGCAAGGCGCGCAGCCGTACCGTGGTGCTGGAATTCCCGAGCTACGAAGCGGCGCTCGCCTGCTATCGCTCGGACGACTATCAGGCCGCCAAGAAATTCCGCGACGGCAATGCCGAACTCGATCTCGTCATCGTCGAGGGCTACGACGGCCCCAAGTTCTGACGATGTTCTGACGCTTTCCTCATCCGCGCAGCCCCGCTATATGGGCGATAACCGGGAGCAAAGCCGATGGCCGACATGCGAATCGTAATTGCCGGTGCTGGCGGACGCATGGGTCGCACCCTCATTGCGGCGGTCGCGGCCAGCAAGGGCTTAACGCTCGCCGGGGCGGTTGAGGCCGAAGGCTCGGCGGTGATCGGTCGCGATGCCGGCGAGCTCGCCGGCCTCGGGCCGAACGGCGTCAAAGTCACGAGCGACGTCGCGGCCGCGCTCAAAGCCGCCGACGGGCTGGTCGAGTTCACGATCCCCGCCGCGACGCTCGCTTTTGCCGAGCTGACCGCCGCCGCCGGAATCGTCCACATCATCGGCACCACCGGCCATTCGGCCGAAGAAGAAAAAATCATTGCCGAAGCGGCGCGTCGCGCCAGGATCGTCAAAGCCGGCAATTTCAGCATGGGCGTTAATTTGCTGGTGGCGCTGACCAGGCGCGTCGCCAAAACGCTCGACGACGCCTACGACATCGAAATCGTGGAGATGCACCACAACAAGAAGATCGATGCGCCGTCCGGCACCGCGCTGATGCTCGGCCGCGCCGCGGCGGCCGGCCGGGGCGTCGATCTCGCGCAACATTTCGTGCGCGGCCGCGACGGCATCACGGGCGCGCGCAAGGCGGGCGACATCGGTTTCGCGTCGCTGCGCGGCGGCACCGTTGTGGGCGAGCACAGCGTCATCTTCGCCGGTCCGGCCGAGCGCGTTGAGCTTACTCACCGCGCCGAGGATCGCATGATTTTCGCGCGCGGTGCGCTGCATGCCGCGCTGTGGGCCCGCGGCCAGAAGCCCGGGCTTTATTCGATGGCTGATGTGCTGGGGCTGGGCGACTCGTAAGACGGGCGCGCAGAAGGCCGCGAGTCACACTCAAACAAAAGATCATTTTGGCCGCGCTCATCGCCCTCGGTTTTGTCGGGTTTTCGCCGCGCGGGAAGTGGCAATGATGGCGCCGCCGGGCTCGCAGCGCGCCGGCTGATGCCGTAGGGCCTGCCAGAACGATCGTGACCTGGATTTCTATTCCGGCTGCAGGTTGATCGCCTTGACCAACGCGGCATTGATGGCGAATTGCTTCTCGATATACGCGCCGAAGTCGGCTCGTGTCATCGTCATTGGATCGACGCCGAGGGCGGACAGCTTGTCCCGCACCTTCGGCACTTGCAGCGCTTTGAGGGTTTGGTCGTGCAGCGTGTCGAGAATTGCCGGCTCGGTCCGGGCCGGAGCAAATAAGCCGAACCAGATTGGATATTCGGCGTTGGCGTACCCGGCCTCGCGTGTCGTCGGCACGTCCGGAAGCGCGGCTGCGCGCTCGGTGCCGCTGACGACGAGCGCCGCAAGTTTGCCCGCGCGGATCTGGGGCAGCACCAGGCCGACCGGCCCAAAGAAGAAGTCGACGCGCCCCGCGATGACCTCCGTCATGGCTTCGGCGCCGCCCTTGAAGGGGACATGCACGGCTTTCACGCCGGCGCTGAAGCAGAACCGTTCGCCGCTCATGTGCGTCGCGCTTCCCACGCCGACCGACGCGAAGGTCAGCCCGTCCGGTTTGGCCTTGGCGGCGGCGACCAGATCGCCGACCGTCTTGAAACCTTTGGCGGGAGAGACCACCAGCACGTTTGGCGAAGTGCCCAGCGAAATGACGGCCGCGAAGTCGCGCGCCGGATCGTAGCTCAGCTTGGAATAAAGCGCGGGCGCGATGGTATGAGCGGTCGAGTTGACCAGCAGCGTGTAACCGTTCGGTCTCGCTGTCGCGACAAAGGCGCTGCCCATCGTGCCGCCGGCGCCGGGACGGTTCTCGACCACGACGGGCTGACCAAGCTGCGCCGCCAATTGCTCGAACACCACGCGAGGCACGATGTCGGTTGTGCTGCCGGCGCCGTAGGGCACGACCACGCGCACGGGTTCCGTCGGCCAGGTCGGCGCAGCGGCCGCTGCCGCCGGCAAGCTGATGCCGATAATCGCCAATAGCGTCAGAAAGCCTCGCATGGCGCCTTCCTCTTTGCCGGTACCGTCCGCGACCAAAGCTGCCGCTGACGCCATTTGACGATCGGGACATCGATACGTCCAATACATACTCGGTCTGGAGTTTAATACCGTTTCGGCATAAGCAAGACGGCATGGACCTTCGGCACACCCGGACTTTCGTGGCCGTGGCCGAACTCGGCACGGTGTCGAAGGCGGCGCTGCAGCTGCGCGTCGCCCAGCCGGCGCTGTCCCGGCAGATCGGCGACCTTGAGCGGGAGCTCGGTCTCAAGCTGTTCGACCGCATCGGCCGCCGCCTGTTGCTGACCAGTGCAGGCGAGCAGTTGCTCGCCGATTGCCGCGGTTTGCTGAACTACGCCAGCGCGCTGGGCGAGCGTGCTGAGCAATTGCGACATGACGACAGCGGCGTTCTCAAGGTCGGCGCCTCGCCGCAACATATCGCGAGTGTACAGGCCACGTTTCTGCATCGCTATGCGCGGCGCTATCCGAACGTGCAGGTCAAACTGGTCGAGGCGGCCGGACGCGATACGATAGCTTTGCTGGAACGCCATGAGATTCATCTCGGACAGAATTTGAGCCCGTTTCTCGAGTCCGACGATCCGCGCTTCAGCTCGCTCCCGCTGCAGCACGTCGATCTGCTCGCGGCCTGCCATCCAGCAGTCGATCTTGGCGGGGGCCGTAGCATCGACATCGGGCGTCTCGCCCCTCATCCTCTGCTGCTGCTGGATTCAAGCTTCATGTTTCGCCGGGCCTTTGATGCCGCCTGCCGGCTCGCCCAGCTCAAGCCGAACATTTTCATCGAGAGCCGTACGCCGCAAACCTTGCTGGCGCTTGCGGAAGCCCGACATGGAGTCGCGGTGATCCCCTCGCAATTGCAGACGGACCATTGCGATCTGCGCATTGTAGCGCTGACCTATCGCGGCCGGCCGTTGCGCACGCAAATGGTCATTCTATGGAATAAGCAACGGCCGCGGCCGCGTTACGCGATCGCTTATTGTGAGATGCTGGCGGATTATGTTCGCGAAATCTTCCCGATAACGAAGCCTTCGATCCCTGCGGCGGCAGCCGGCGATGGGAGTAAACGCGCTCGCGCCGTTGACAGGCCGCGATAAGTGTTGAGTCCTGGTCTTTCCGTGCCTGGGAGGACTCCATGACCATCCGTATTGCTGCCGTTGAGGTGAGCCACTGGCACGCCCTCAACGATGCCGCCTATCTGCGCCACCTCCTCACCATGCCGGACGTCGCGCTGATCGGCATTCAGGACTCCGATCCAGACATCGTCGCCAGGCGCGCGGCCGAGGTGAAAAACCCGCCGACCTTTACGGATTACAAGAGAATGCTGACGGAGCTGCGCCCGGATTTCGTCGTTGCGCTCGGCCGTCACAGTCAGATGTCGGCGATTGCGAACGACCTGCTCGATGCCGGCTACCCGTTTCTGATGGAAAAGCCGATGGGCTTGAACTCCGCGCAGTTGGAGCCGGTGGCTGAAAAGGCGGCAAAGCGTAATGCGTTCATCGCCGTGCCGCTGGCGCAGCGCTACGCTCCATTCGCGCGGCGTGCCCGCGAGCTGATGGCTGCCGGGCGCATCGGGCCGTTGTCGCACATCTATGTGCGCATCATCCGGCCCGGCCCCGCGCGCTATAGGGCTTGGGATTGCCCCTGGATGTTCGATCCCGCGGAATCAGGCGGCGGTTGCCTGCGCAATCTCGGCTCCCACGGCCTCGACATGTTTCTGCATCTCACCGGCGAGGACGCGTCCGTCACCGGCGCGCAGCTCAGCCACCGCGCTCACGCGCTTCCGGTCGAGGATTACGCCAGCGTGATGCTGCGTTCGCAAAGCGGTGTGCTCGGCACCATCGAGGTCGGCAACGGCTTTCCCCGCGACGGCACCGACGGCGAGTGGAAGCTCGCCGGCCGTGACGGGATTCTCACCATGAAGGATGGCGTCTTGAAGCTCGCAACCGCGGCCGGCGACGAAGTGCTGCCGGGTACCGACGTCACTACGCCGTATTTCACCACGCTGCGCGATGCGCTCGATCATTGGCAACAAGGAAAGGCCCCGCCGATCGGCGTGCAAGATTGCCTGCGCGCTGTCCGCCTGATCGATCAGGCCTACGCATCCGCAAAGAAAGTCGGCTGACTGCGATCTTTCGGATAGCCCCGCTCACGAACTCTCAGTGCGCCACCAGCACGTGCGGTGCGTCCGCCGCGTTGTCGGATTTCTGGCTCGCAATCTCAGGCGCGGATTTCAGCGCCCTGAGCGGATCGACGAGGCCGGCGCCGAATTGCGGGTTCGTGCCTTCGGTGCCGAGATGCTTCGCGGTTTGCACCAGGATGTCGCGAATATCCTCAGGGCTCCGCGTGGGCTCTTCGGCCAGCAGCAACGCCGCAACGCCGCTGACATTCGCGCTCGCCACCGAAGTGCCGGTCGTATATTGCACGTCGGCGTTCGGCGCCGGCACCAGCACGTTCACGCCGGGCGCCGCAACCGCGATATAGTCGCCCTGGTTGGCGCCGGAGAACAAGTGGTCGTGCACATCGGTTGCAGTGACAGCAAGCACGTTCGGATCGGCGCCCGGATAGAGCGGCGGTGACTTCGGTCCCGCATTGCCGGCGGCCGCGACAATGAGAATTCCCTTCTCGCGCGCGACTTGCAGTTCCTGGGCGAGCGCCGGATCCTGCGGTCCGGCAAAGCTCATGTTGATGATCTTGGCATTGTGCTCGATCGCGTAATCGAGACCGCGGATGATATTGGCCGATGTCGCCTCAGCCGAGGCGCCGGTGCCCCCGAATGCGCAGATCGCGAGGATCTTCGCGTTCGGTGCAATGCCGAGGAGCCCGATATGGGACGCGATCGCGCCCGCCATACCGGTACCGTGCGTATCGGGCGGCGCGTTCGGGCCGCAGCCGGCATCGTAGCTGTCGACAATTCTGTCGGCGAAGTCCGGCTGCTTGAGATCGACGCGTGAGTCGATCAGCGCAATGACCACATCGTTGCCCTCGGTGATGCGATGTACGGCGGCAAGGTCGAATTTCTGCACGACGTATTGAGCCGGATCGCCGAGATCTGCGGCTGGGCCACCGGGATTCCGCATCAGGCTATACGTGTAGTCGGGCTGCGCCGCGGCATTGAGTCCGGCACCCTGGACTTCGCGAATTACGTCCGGAACCGACTGGCCGTTATTGATGCGAAACGTGTAGAGCGTGCGCCGCAGCGCGGCGATGTTTTGCTGTGAGACGACGGTGAGGCCGAAGCGCTGCGCGGTGGCTGTGACTTGCTGCGGTGTGACATCGGTCCCGAATTGCAGCACGACCTGGCGCGACAGAAAGCGTGTTTCTCCGACGGGCGGCAGGCCCGTGCCGGGCGGCAGCGGCATGACGCGCATGTCGATCAGGCGGGTGCCGAGTGGCGCACCGTTGCCGCCGCGCAGCCGATTGCCGAGACCGGACACCCTCGCCCCCCGCCCAAATTGCCCCGCCCCGAAGGGGCGGCCGCGCGCGCCAAATGCACCCCTGTTGCCGAAATTCGCAAATCGTCCTCGTGCGCCGAAAGCGCCTCGGTTACCGAAGTTTCCAAGCCGCCCGCGTGCCCCGAGGGTGCCGGGATTCCTTCCATTGGCGAACGCGGCATTGCGGGCGCCGAGCGCTCCCACATTGCGGCCATTGCCGAGTGCACCAACATTGCGGCCGTTGCCGAGCGCCGCGGCCGGGGTCCGGGCTCCCGGGCCGAAGGCGCGGGGTCCGGCGCCATTACCGGCCGGGCCGAGCGCCGTTCCGACACCGGGCTTTACGAACCCCCCGGGTCTGAAACGATTGCCGATGTTTGGCTGCTGGTTGGGAAGTCCGCGTCGCTGGATGGCGAGCGAATGTGGCGCCACACGCGGGTGCTGGACGGCGCGCTTGGGTGGCGGTTTTTCGTGCTTGGTCTCGGCGATTGCGCCGCTGGAAACGATAGAACCGATGCCGAGCAGGCCGATGATGAGCAGAACAGCCGCATTCCACCATCGGGCGTGCATGGCGTTTTCCTTGAATCACGTGACCCCGATAAGGTACCGCTCACAATACGGCTAAATCTTGATTTTAACGATTCCGCCACCGCAGAGCGGCCGTTCAGACGAGCCCTTTATTTGTTTGGGCCGTCATTGTCGGACTGCGGAAGCCGATCCGACAAGCGCGCACGGGACATCGCCGGTCGAGTGCAAATTCCCTGACCGGCGCGCGGCGGCCCTACCGGCTCTGGCGTGCTTGCCGCAGGGCGCGCAGCGCCGGTTCAATATCCGACTGGCTCGGCCGCGGCGACGGCTGCGCGTAATCCGGGTTTCGCGGCGGCGACATCGAAGCTTGGTCCGCGTCCGCCGCGGATCGATCGAGCCACTCTTGCGTATGCAGATCGGCCAGTCCGTATTGTTTTTGAGGATCAAGAAATGGAACGTCCGGATCCTCATACCGGGGTTCGGCGTCGATCCGTTGCCGCTCGGATCGAAAATTGAGCCATGCGGTATCGGGATCGACTGAAATCCGTGGTTTGCGGTAGATGCCAATAATCTTGCTGACGATCGCCGTCACTGCGGCCGCGATGCCGAGGGCGAATGCCAGTAGAATGAACATTTCCGCTGTCTTCGTTCTTTCGTCCGTCGTTGCCGCCTCGGCGGCTTGCGTGGCTGCCGCGAATGCAGCATCCGCTTTGCCGTGTGGCCCGGCTCCCTCTGTGTCACTTATCGGCTTCGTCGTGGCCACGGCCGGCGTGTCCTCGGCGTGCGGCAATGTTTGTGGCGCCGACGGCGCAGGCGGATTCTCCGATACGTTCTGTTGCGGCACCGGTGTCGTGGTGACGAAAGGTGTGGATGTCTTGACCGCGAGCACGGTGACATGCGGTGCGGGCGGCGCGGTGTCGGCTGCGCCATCAGGCGTCGGCGCGGGCGCCGCCGGCGATGGTGCGGGGGAGGCCGTCGGTGCGGACGATGCGACCGGCGCGGCGGCTGTTTGAGAATCGGGCTGCGGGTCGGCATTCGCTGCCGCACCGTGCCGACTCATGGTCCGATGGTGCAGCCCCACGGCGGCGTGCAAGTACCAGCACTTGTGCCGTGTCGCGCGGTCGACGTGGTAATACCAATGCTGCCCCTGGGGCGCGGCCGCCTTTGGCGCCGCAGCACAATTCTCCGCACGGGCGCTGTCGACCGACAGGCCCATATTGGCTGACATCAGCGTCGCGGTAACCAACAGAGCAGCCCGGACCGGGCCGGAGACTTTCAACATGATCCCCTCCGCGGAATTGCAGCGACCAACTAGCTTTAACGAATCGATGAGAATTGGCGCCAAGTTTGGCGATCCGCGCGTTTAATTGCGCTCAAATTTTGACCCCGGAACTCCGCCGGAGAATGTTTTCGGCAATGTCTTAGCATGACCTGCTCTTCGCCGGCGATTGCCGTGATCTTATCGGGCAAAATCCTTGGCGGCAGATTCGGCGGGTTGAAGATCCGCCATGCGGCTCACGCCACCAGCGTGATGCCGGAAAACAACAGGAATAGAAGGACGATTTGCCGGAACCGCTTGTCGTCGATGCGATGAAAAAGCTGCAGCCCGAGCCAGGTGCCGGCGGCGACGGCCGGAGCGCACCACACGTAGGTCGTGAGCGTTCCGGCAGCGAGGATGCCGAGTTTGGAAAAATACACCAGCGTCGCGATCTGCATGAGCAGAATGAACGGCTGAACGATCCCGCGCTGCTCCAGCTTTGAAAGACCTTTGACGCTGCACCAGATCGTGGGGAAGGCGCCGGGAAAGGCGGTGGCGCCGCCGGTGATGCCGCCCGCAAAGCCCGCGGCCACTTCGGCGTAGCGGCCGCCGCCGCGAAAGACGACGTGCGGCCGCAGCAGCATGTAGAGACTGTAGCAGATCATAAACACGCCAAATCCGGCAGCGAACAGGTGCGGGTTAAAGGCCTTGAGCAGTTCCGCCCCGATCGGGATGCCGGCCAGTCCGCCGAGCAGATAGGGCAGGCATTGGCGCCATTGCATCGTGTGCCAGAGCTTGGAAATGCTGAACACCTGGGTGGTGATACTGCACGCGAGCAAGAGCGGCACCGCATCGATCGGCGCCAGCAAATGAAACAGCACCGCTCCGGTGATAGCGGAAAATGCAAAACCGGCGAGGCCCGCCGCCAGCGCGCCGGCGAATACCGTGAATTGCGTGACAATGAGAGTGAGATGTTCCGCGGAGAGTGAAGCAATGTGCGGTGTCGACATTGTCTTGTCCTCCACGAAAGCGCCGGCCGCCTGTCGGGGCTAATCCCCCTATGCGCGCCAGAACGGCTTGCTCATTTCTTCCTCGGCATCGGCCTCCCTTGGGCAGAAATCCCGGATGTCGCGCGGGCTGAGCGAGCGGAGGACGGTGCGATCCCGGTGCCGCTGCTCCCACAGGCAGATGAGCCGCCAGGCGGCACTGAGCTGCGTGCCTATTGGCGCCAGCAGACGGCGGACGGTGACCGGATCGCTCTGAAACTGGTGAGCAGGGCCGGCGCTGACGGCGGCCGAGGCGTTTCCCGCACGATGCGCCGCTGACGCGACGTGATGAAGCGATGACATGATCGAGCTCTCCTGGATGGCTGATGGTGGCCAATGTCCTAGGAGAACGAAGCGTCCGGTTCAGTGCTGAGGATCACACAACCGGAGCAGGATGGCGTGCACCGTCATTCGCTGTGACGAGCGGCACAGATGCCGGAGCAGACGGCGGCCAGACTCCGTTGCGATGTGGCAGGACTTCGCAAGGAGGCAGCAATGTTAATCCGTGACCGCAAGGACGTTGATCGAAGCGCAAGGCCGTCTGCTGAGTACGGTCTCAAATCCGCGGCAAAATCCAGGCGCGACGGCGCCCGATTGAGCAGTGCCGGCGAACGTAGGTTCGGGCTGCCGGAGATCGATCAGGATCGTCTGACAATCGTATCGCTTTTCACCATCGCGGTGCTGTCGGCGCTTAATGTCATGCTGCGGTTTCCCGAGCTCGGCGCCGTGATCGCGTCGTACAATCAGTTCTGATGGCCGGTTCTTGCGGCCTCAATCCGCCTTCAACAGCGACGTGCCGGTCATTTCCTTCGGCTTGGGCACTTCCATCAACTCAAGCAGCGTCGGCGCGATGTCGGCAAGGCGGCCTTCGGCATTGAGCGCGCGATTGCGTGCCCCGACCAGAAGGAGCGGCACCGGATTGGTGGTGTGGGAGGTGTGCGGGCCGTCGGTTTGCGGATCGCGCATCATCTCGCAATTGCCGTGGTCGGCGGTGACCAGGAGCGCGCCGCCGGATTTTTGGATCGCCTCGACGATGCGGCCGAGCCCGGTATCGACCGTCTCCACCGCTTTGATCGCCGCCGGCAGGCTGCCGGTATGTCCGACCATGTCGGGATTGGCGAAGTTGAGCACGATCAGGTCGTATTTGCCGGAGTTGATGGCGCCGACCGCTTTCTCGGTCAGTTCGGGCGCCGACATTTCCGGCTGCAAATCGTAGGTCGCCACCTTGGGTGAAGGCACCATGATGCGGTCTTCGCCCTCATAGGGCTCCTCGCGGCCGCCGTTGAGAAAATACGTGACGTGGGCGTATTTCTCCGTCTCCGCCATGCGCAATTGCTTGCGGCCGGCTTCGGCCACGACCTCGCCGAGGATGTGCTCCAGCGTCTGCGGTGGAAAGATCGTGTCCATCAGCTTGTCGAGTTCGGCGGAGTATTGCGCCATGCCGACGGCGGCGGCGAAGCGCACGGTGCGCTTGCGCTCAAACCCGGAGAACTTCTCGTCCAGCATCGCGGACAGAATCTCACGCACGCGGTCGGAGCGGAAGTTGAAGCACAGCACACCGTCGCCATCCTTCATGCCGTGATAATCGCCGACGACGGCGGGCAAGACGAATTCGTCGAACTTTTTGTTGGCGTAGGCGTCGGCAACCACCGCTGGCGCGTCGGCAAAGCGCGGCCCGTCGGCTGCGACCATGGCGTTATAGGCCTTCTCGACACGATCCCAGCGCTTGTCGCGGTCCATCGCGTAGTAGCGTCCGGATAGGCTTGCGATCGTTACCGATTTCGGCAGTGCCGCGATCAGCCGCTTGATGTCGTCGCCGCCCGATTGCGGCGGCGTATCGCGGCCGTCGGTGATGGCGTGGACGAGGGTCGGGACGCCGGCACGGTCGAGGATCTTTGCTAGCGCCGCGCCGTGACGCTGATGCGAATGCACGCCGCCAGGCGACACCAGGCCGATCAGATGGCAGGTGCCGCCGCTGTCTTTCAGCTTTTTGATCAGATCGAGCAGCGCCGGCGCGCGCTCGATCTCGCCATTCTCAATCGCCGCGTCGATGCGCGGCAGATCCTGCATCACCACGCGGCCGGCGCCGATATTGAGGTGCCCGACTTCGGAATTGCCCATCTGCCCGTCCGGCAGGCCGACATCCTTGCCGGACGTGCGCAGGAAGCCGTGCGGTCCCGACTGCCACAGTCGGTCGAAGGTCGGCGTTTTGGCTTGAAGCACGGCGTTGTCGGCGCGCTCCTCGCGCCAGCCCCAGCCGTCAAGAATCACCAGCATCACCGGCCGCCGCTGCTGCATGTCGTATTCCCTTCGTACCGACAACACCGCTCAGATAACGCCGAAGGGGGTATTGCGGATCGGGGCAGGGGCGTCAATTGCGGTGCTGCGGCTCTTTCTTATCGTCATTGCCGGGCTTGACCCGGCAATCCATGCAGCCGTTTAGCGAACGCGGCGTTCAGCATGGACCCCCGGGTCAAGCCCGGGGGTGACGATCAGGGGCGTGTCGAGCGAGGCCTCATTACGCCGCGACTTTGCCGGCCTCCCAGCCCAGCATGGCGCGTTTACGCGTAATGCCCCAGTGGTAGCCGGTGAGATCGCCCGCCTTGCCGACGACGCGGTGACACGGCACCACGAACGACACGGGGTTCTTGCCGACCGCCGCGCCGACCGCGCGCGCGGCCTTCGGCGCGGCCAATTTGTTGGCGATCCCCGAATAGGTCGTGAGCCGGCCCATGGGGATTTGCAGCAGCGCGTCCCACACCCGCACCTCCCAGTCGGTGCCGATCAGCACGACGCGCAACGGCTGCTGGGGGCTCCACTGCGCCGGATCGAAAATGCGCCGCGCAATCGCGGCGGTGCGGGCGCTGTCTTCGACATAAGCCGCGCGCGGCCAGCGGCCTTTCATGTCGGTGAGCGCGGCGCGTTCCTCGCCCGGGTCCGCGAAGGCGAGGCCGGCAAGCCCGCGCTCCGTTGCCATCACCAGCGCGCTGCCAAACGGCGAGGGATGAAAGCCAAAGCTGACGGTCAGGCCTTCGCCACCGGATTTCCATTCTCCGGGCGACATCGCCTCGTGGGTGACGAACAGATCGTGCAGGCGGCCGGGGCCCGACAGGCCGACTTCGTAGGTGGCGTCGAGCACGCTCGCCGAGTCGCGCAGCAGCTCCCGCGCGCCGTCGAGCGTCAGCGCCTGCAAGAAGGCCTTTGGCGTCAGCCCGGCCCAGCGTCGGAACAGGTGATGCAATTCGGTCGGCGTAACGCTCGCCGCCTCGGCAATGGCTTCAATTTCGGGCTGCTCGCGCCAGTGGCCGCGGATGTGGCCGATGGCCTTGCGTACCACGTCATAATCGGCAGCAGCGGCCGCGAGCGGCATCGGGTGGACGATTCGATCGGGTGACAGCATGGAAGTCTCCATCATTCTGTCTCCCATTTAGGCCCGGTCCGCGTGGTAACCCACCCGATTTCTGATGACCGCGAACAGCGAGATCGCGAATGGCGAATAGGGATAAGCGGCTGGTTCTATTCGCTATTCGCCACTCGCTATTCGCCTATTCAAACACCGTCCGGGTCGGTCCTCGCTTGGCCTCGCTCAAAGCTTCCGACAGCGCTGCGGCAAAACTCTTCTTCTCATGTGCGCCGAGGAAACCGGCGACGCCCAGCCGCTGTCCGCGTGAGACCAGGAACAGTCGTTCGATGCCGAACTCCTCGTGGACGATGCGCTCGAGTCGCACCCACAGTGGATTGAGCGTCCATTCGCGCACGTTGCCGCGCTGGCTGACTTTGCGCACGGTCAGCTCCGACGCCGTCACCGTGACTTCCTCGTAGGCGCGGGCGGCGCGGAAATTGGCGCGGAACGCCACGTAGACGAGCAGCACGTCGAGCCCGAAGAAGCCGCACACCGGCCACGCGCCCATGGAAACGAACACCACACCCGAGACGAAGCTCACGGCCCCGAGGCAGAGCATCAGAATGAGAAAGCCGCGCGGCGACAGCGAGCGATGCGGCGTGATCACCGCGGAAAAGATCTTGGGATCGGCGGGCGCGGCCACATGACCGCTGTTGTTCTCGCTCATGGCGCTCAGTATAGGGGAAACATGGCGCGCAAAACCATCAAGAATTCCGTCAAAGGGCGGCTGCAAGCGGCCCGCAAGGCCAAGGCGGCGCGGCTCAAACCCGTCAAGGCACGGACCAAAGCCGACGCCAAGGCCGCCAAAGGCGCACTGCCGCAATGGACTAAAGCCGAGATCGAGGAAGCGTTCCACCGTTTCGCCGCGGCCAATCCCGATCCGAATACCGAGCTCCAGCACACCAGCCCGTTTACGCTCCTGGTTTCGGTGGTGCTGTCGGCGCAGGCGACCGATGCGGGCGTCAACAAGGCGACGCCGGCCCTGTTCGCGCTCGCCGACACGCCCGAGAAAATGGTCAAACTCGGCGAGGCCAAGGTGCGCGACCTGATCAAGACCATCGGGCTGTTTCGCACCAAGGCAAAGAACGTCATCGCTCTCTCGCTGCAGCTCATTGAACAGCACGGCGGGCAGGTGCCGCGCGACCGCGCGGCGCTGGAGGCGCTTCCGGGCGTCGGCCGCAAGACCGCCAACGTGGTGCTCAACGTGGCTTTCAGCGAGCCGACCATCGCGGTCGACACCCATATTTTCCGCGTCGGCAACCGCACCGGTCTTGCCGTCGGCAAGACGCCGCTCGACGTGGAATTAAAGCTGATGGAAGTGGTGCCGGAAAAATACCTGCTGCACGCCCACCACTGGCTCATCCTGCACGGCCGCTACACCTGCGTCGCGCGTCGCCCGCTGTGCGAGAAGTGCATCATCGCCGACCTGTGCAAGTGGCCGGGCAAGACGGTGAATGTGGTCCCGTCACCCTGAGGTGGCCGCGCATAAGCGCGGCCCTCGAAGGGCAACGGCTAGGCGCCTCGGCCGTATCCTTCGAGGCTCGCTGGCGCTCGCACCTCAGGATGACGGATCGCGGTTGGTGTTCCCCACCCGCTCCGCCGCCATCCGCATCAGCGCCCCGCGGTCGAGCTTGTTGGTCGAGGCGAGCGGCAGGTCGTCCACGAACCAGACAAAGCGCGGATGCTGATAGGCGGGTGCGTGCGCGAGCGCATACTGTTTCACGTCATCCTCGCTCGGCATGTGGCCGGGCTTGCGGATCACGAACGCGACCGGCTTCTGCCATTTGATCTCGTCGTCGATCGGCACCACCGCCGCCTGCGCGATGCCGGGATGGCGCTCCAGCATGCGCTCGACATCGGCCGGATAGATGTTTTCGCCGCCGGAAACGAACATGTCGTCGGTGCGGCCGACGAAATAATAAAACCCATCGCCGTCGCGACGGAACACGTCGCCGGTGATGTAGTAGCCGTCCGCGGTGATCGGCCCCCTCCCTTTCCCTCCCCCGCTTGCGGGGGAGGGTAGGGTGGGGGCGTTGTGATAGCCGAGCATCAGCGCCGGGCATTTCATTTCGAGAACGCCCTGTTGGGCATCGCGATTGAGGCCGTCGACAAGACGCAGCGACACTTTGGGATGCGGATAGCCGACCGAAAGCTCCGGCTGCGGCAGGCCGCGCGGATGCGGGCCGAACACGACGGGCCCGGCCTCGGTGGTGCCGTAGGCGTTGGTCACAGCGGCCTGCGGCAGCGCTGTGTGCAACGCCGCCATCAGGCTCGCGCTCACCGGCGCCGAGCCCATGCGCACGAAGGCGACGCTGGAGAAATCGGTCGCCGCCATCAGGTCGCGCTCGCGCAGCATCATGGCGATCATCGGCGGCACCGCGGTCAGCCAGGTGCAGCGGTAGCGCCCGATCGCCTCGATATAGGCGCGCGCCGAAAACTGCGGCAGCAGCACGATGGTGGCATGCGCCGCGCAGGCGAGCTTCGCCAGCGCCAGCGCGTTCATGTGATAGAGGGGCGCCGCGATCAGATAACGGTGCCGGTCGAGCCCGGGCGCGAGCCGCGTCTCCACCACCCAGATGTGACTCTGGTGCGACAGCATCACGCCTTTCGGCGTGCCGGTCGACCCCGAGGTGTAGAGAAACATCGCCGGCTCGTTTGCGGCCGGCACGACCGCATCAAACGGTCCGGGATCGAGGAAGGTATCAAACTGGTCGTCATTGCGAGGAGCGGAGCGACGAAGCGATCCAGGGGCCGAGCGCACCGCCCCTGGATTGCTTCGCTGCGCTCGCAATGACGATTCTTCAAAACCAAATCGCACCGCCGGCAAATCGTCCGGGCAATCCGCTGCGCGCGCCGCATCGCAGAACACGAGTTTGGCGCCGGCATCGCGCAGAATGAAATGGATAGTCTCGCGCGGAAACTTGAAATTGACCGGCACCGCGACGAAGCCTGCGCGCATGATGCCGTAATAGGCCGCGATATATTCGGCGCGGTTGGCGGAAAGGATCGCGATGCGGTCGCCGCGCCGCAAGCCGCGCTTGGCGAGCGCGCGCGCCACGCCGTTCGCCATTGCGTCGATCTGCGCAAAGGAGAACGCGCGCGGCGTCTGCTCGCCCCCGAGATCGATGATCGCGGTCTTCGTTAGATCGCGATCACGCGGGATCAGATCGCCGAGATTGTAAAAGCCTTCCGTCACGGAGCGAGCGATTGCACATAGGCGGCGATCGCGATCATGTCGTGCTGCGTCAGGTTCGCGACCACGGGCCGCATCATCGCGCCGCCCGGTCCCTTGCGGGTGTTGGCGTGGATGTCATTGAGCTGCCGGAACAGATAGGTCGCGGTTCGCCCGGCGATCGGCGGGATCTCGCCCGAGCCCTCGAGCTTCGGTCCGTGACAGACCCCGCAGGGCACGGTCTTGCCGTTGCCGCCGGTGGTGACCAGCGCCTTGCCCTCGGCGACGCTGCCGCGCGGCACATAGTAGACGAAGCCCACATGTGGATCGCGCAGCAGAACTTCGGCGACGTCCTGCGGCAGCGGAATGATGCGGTCACCGAGCGGCTCGGTGCCGCCGTCCTTGGCGGGAAGCCGCATGCCGCCCTCCGCGACAAAACTCTTCGGCACGGTGTCGGTCTCGACGACCTTGCCGTAGCCCACGCGCGGCTTGAGCTTGGCGAAATAGTCCACCGCCGCCTGCACGTCGGCATCGGAAATCACCTGCACGATGCCGATCATGGCGCCGGCCGCGGCGCCGGCGCGCTGGCCGGATTTGAACAGCCCCAGCTGGCGGCGCATGTAATCCGCCGGCAGGCCCGCAAGATTGGCGGATTCCGGATGGCCGTCGCCGGTCGGCAGGTGGCACAGCGCGCAAGCGCGCCCGGCCGGTTTCGGCCCGCCATGGGCGACGACTTGCGGCATCGGCGGATGTTCGTTGGGAAACCAGTCCGGCGGATTGAACGCATCGTCGATCTGCGCGGCGGAGAATTTCTGGCTGCTGCCCGGCACCGTCTTGATGACGCTCGCGTCGCCCGGCTTTGGCGGCTTGATCGGCGGGTAGGCCCAGTCCGGATTGTCGGCCGCATAGGCGGCGGCCGAAAACGCAACGGCAAACGAAAGTGCAAACACAAGTCGCATCGGTCAGTCCCCTTGAGCCCCCGCTCGATTGTACGGGTTCGATTATGCGGATTTCGGCGGCGCGGTGAAATAGGTGCCGCGGCCGCTGGCGATGAGTTTGCCGCCGAGGTCGAAAATGTGCGCCTCGGCGGTGGAAAATTGCCCCCCGGCGCGCACCACCTTGCCATGGGCGACGAGATCGCTGCGGATCGTCGACCGGTGATAGTCGACGCGCAGATCGATGGTCGGCACGCCGCGTCCGGTTTGCTTGACCATCGCCCAGTCGGCGGCGAGATCGATCAGCGCCGCGATAATTCCGCCGTGGGTGTAACCGGCCTCGGTGTTCACCACCCACTCCTCGCGCCACTTCGCCTTGATCTGGATACTGTCCTCGGTCGCCTCGACGACGGTCAGTCCGAGCCATTGATGAAACGGCGCGCGGGTGACGAGCGCCTGGATTTGTTCGAGGGTCAGGTCATTGGGCATGGGCGATGTTTCCTGGGTGTCATGCCCGCGAAGGCGGGCATCCAGTAATCCACAAAAGCTCGGTGTTTACTGGATCGTCCGCCTCCGCGGACGATGACAAGAAAGTGTAGGCATTCACGGCGTCACCACGACCTTGCCGATCACTTCGCGGTCGGCGATCAGCCGCAGTCCTTCGCGCGCTTCGGCAAGCGGCAGCACCTTGTCGATCACCGGCTTGATCTTGCGTTCGCTGATGAGCTGCATCAGCGCCGCCAGATCGTCGTCGTAGAACGAGTTGGAGCCGATGATCTTCAGCTCGAAACTCCACACGTAGCGCAGATCCTCTTTCGGGTCGTAACCCGCGGTGGCGCCGCAGACCAAAAGCTTGCCGCCGCGCTTGAGACAGCGCAGCGACGGCAGCCAGGTGTCGCCACCGGTGAAATTGATCACCGCATCGACGCCGCCCTCATAGGTGCGGCGTTGCGGCTTGCCGTATTTCTCGACCGCCCATTTCGACCAGTCGGTCTTGGTGTAGTCGATCACCTCGTCGGCGCCGAGCGCCTTGAGCCGCGCCAGCTTTTCGTCGCTCGATGCGCAGGCGATGACCTCGGCGCCGAGCATCTTCGCCAGCAGCACGCAGCCGGTGCCGACGCCGCCCGAGGCGCCGAGCACCAGCACGCGCTCGCCCGCCGCCACGGTGTTGTGGGTGATCAGCATGCGGTGCGCGGTGCCGTAGGCGACCGGTAGGGCGGCAGCGTCCTCGAAGCTCACCGCGTCGGGCATGCGCACAAGCTGGTCGGCGGCGGCGAGGCAGTATTCCGCCATGCCGCCGTCGAGCATCTCGCCCATCAGGCCCTTGCGCTTATTGACCGGATTGACCAGAACGCGGTCGCCGGCTTTCCAGCCGGCGACGCCTGCGCCGACCTCGGCGATCTCGCCCGCCATGTCGAGGCCGATGATCACCGGCAGCGGCACCTTGATGCCCGGCATGCCGCGCACCGTGAACACGTCGTGGTAATTGAACGAGGCCGCGCGCACCCGGATGACGACATGGCCATCGGAGGCCTTCGGCGTCGGGTAGTCGGTGACGACTTCGAGGTCGTCGAGGGTGCCGTGTTGGCGGAGGACTAGGGCTTTCATCGTTGATTCAACTCGTATTGCGTTCGTCGGGCCGATGCACTGTTGGCATTGATCTCCTAGCACGCCCTTGACAGAATCCACCTATGAGCTTTGAGGTTCTGAGCGAGATTTCGGAAGTCGAGACCTTTGCGTCAGGGTCTGGAATCCGTGAGATCGCACGTTTGCGACGGCTGTACGGAACGGGTAGGTGGCGCAAACGCAAGGGAATTGCTCGCGTCCGGCTGGCAGATGGCTCGATCCATCTTGCTGAATTACATTGGTACGAGGCAACCGGTATCGGGCGCAAAGAGTTCAAGATAAAGCACCTCTTGTGAGGCGGAAGAAATGCCGAAACAACAGTCAAAACACTTCGTGGTTTGTGTCAACAATCAAGGCTATTCGGCATCGCTTGAGAAGCGGAAGATTTATCTTTCGCTCCGTGACCCGGCGGCTGAAAAGCATGGTCTTATGCGGGTCGTTGATGAATCGGGAGACGATTATCTTTACCCAAAAGGATTTTTTCGCGCGATAGCGTTGCCTCAGGCGCTCAAGAGAGCAGTTTTGGCCGCGGCATAAAATGCAAGAAAATTTCCGCCAATTCCTCGACCGCCTGCGGGACAATCGCGAGCTGGTCGATCTCACCCAGCCGGTCGATATCCGCCACATTGCCACGCTGGTCGATCAGGCCAAGACCGCGCTGCTGTTCCATAACGTCATCGGCTACGGCGTGCCGGTGGTTTCCGGCATCATCCGATCGCGCGAGCGCGCCACCATGGCGCTCGGTTGCGCGAACTTCGCCGAGATCGAGCAGAAGCTGGCGGCCGCCATCGCCAAGCCGATCCCGCCCAGACACGTCAACGGCTCGCCGACCCGCGAGGTGACGATGGTCGGCGACGATGTCGACCTGTTCAAGCTGCCGATCCCGATGTCGTCGATCTATGACGGCGGGCCGATGATCACGGCCGGCGTCGTCATCGCGCGCGATCCCGAGCTTGGTTTCAACTCCGGCATCTACCGCTTCATCGTCAAGGAAAAGGCGCTCACCGGCATCGATCTGGTGACGCCCAACAACATGCGGATGTTCGTGCAGCGCGCGCTCGCCCGCAACGAGCCGCTGCCGATCTCCATTTCGATCGGCACGCATCCGTTCGAGATCACCGGTTCCGGCTTTCGCGCGCCGCTCGGCGTCGACGAGATGGCGATCGCCGGGGGGCTGCGCGGCGAAGCGGTGGCGCTGGCGCCGTGCGCGACCGTCGACGTGCCCTACATCGCCGACGCCGAGATCGTGCTCGAAGCCGAGGTGCTGCCGACCGGCTGGACTTGGCCGGAAGGCCGCTTCGGCGAATTCACCCGGCTGATGGGCGGGCTGCACTGGAATCCGCTCGTTCGCATCAAGGCGATCGCGATGCGCAAGGACGCGATCTACTACAATCTGCACATGCCGTGGGAGAACACCTGGCTCGCGGCGCCGACGCGCTATGCGGCGATCCGCCAGGCGCTGCGCACCGCCGGCGTGCAAGTCAAGGACATCAACGTCACGCTCGGCGGCTGCGCGTTCTGGCACGCGGTGATCTCGATCAAGAAACAGCCGGGCGAGGGCAAGAATGCGCTGCTCGCCGCGCTGTCGGTGATGGATCTGAAACACGTCGTCGTGGTCGATGACGACATCGACGTCAACGATCCGGCCGATGTCGAGTGGGCGATCGCCACCCGCGTTCAGGGCGACCGCGACGTGATGATCGTGTCGAACGCACGCGCCAAGCCGCTCGATCCGAGCCTGCCGCAGGGCTACGGCGTGGTGCCGACCGGCGCCAAGGTCGGCATCGACGCCACCATCCCGGAAGGCATTCCGCACGAATATTACGAGCGCATCACCTACGCCTACGCCGAGACCGCCAAGATCGACGATTACGTCAACGGCAAGAAAGATGCGGCCGGCGCGCGCGGCGACGACAAGGCCATTGCGGCGCTGGCGCAGCAAATCCTCGATGTGATCGCCAAGGAGCCGCTCTACTACACCGACATCGCGGAAAGATTCGCGAGTTTCGATTTCAACACCGTGGCGCGCGCCATCGGCCACCTGCACACGACCGAAAAGCTCTGGCAGGACCCGCGTGGCCGGCTGTGCGTGCGCGGTTCGGACTTCGCCGCCAAGCCGCCGAAGCGATAGCATTGGAGGCTGTCCATGCTGAAGATATTCGATCTCGCGGCGTGTGCGCCGGCGCCGATGGAAAACGGCCGCGGCGAGACGATCCGCCTGATCAATACCGGCACCGGCACCGAGAAGATCGATCTTCATCTCAACCGCCTGGTGCCGGGCGGCCCGTGGGGCAAGGTGCATCGGCATTCGCAATCCGATAACGTCTATATCGTGCGCCGCGGCGAAGGAACGCTGACGGCGGACGGTGCGTCCTACACGATCCGTGCCGATCAGGTGATCTTCATCCCGGCAGGCATGCCGCATTCGCTCAGCAACCTCTCCGACGAGGTCCTGGAAATATTCGAAATCTACGCGCCGGCCGGCCGTCAGTTCGATTTCACCGTGGTCGAATGATCGGGCGGGCGCCTCCGGACAAAGTCACAACCCGCCGGAATTGAAGTCATGAGCTACCCCGATCTGCTGTTTGTGTCCTATCAGGATACGCTCGAGCTCCTCGACATCGACGATGCCATGCGCGTCTGCGAGCAGGTCTATCACATGCTGGCGCGCGGCACCGTCGCACATTCCAAGCCGCCGAGCTTCAAGCTCGACATTGCCGAGGATTTCAACAACCACTGGCACGTCAAGGCGGCGTTGCTGCGGGAAATTCCGACCACCGGCGTGCGGCTCTACAACTATTTCGACGACGGCAAACGCAACACGGTCGGTGCGCTCGAATGCGGGCGTTACATCGTACTTGCCGATCCGAAGACCGGCCACGGCCTGGCGATGGTCGACGAGCATCTGACCTATGGGGTGCGCAGTGCCGCCGCGGCGGCGATTGCGTGCAAGTGGTTGGCTCCGGCCGCGCCGCGGACGCTCGGTCTGGTCGGCGTCGGCTCCATGGCGGTGAATTCGCTGCGTTGCCTGACCCGGCTCTACCGGTTCGAGGAAATCCGCTGCACGTCGCGCCGGCGGGAGACGCGCGAGGCGTTCGCCGCACATTGGTCGGCCGAACTCGGCATTCCGGTGCGACCCTGCGACAGCGTCGAAGAGGTGGTGCGCGGCGCCGACATCGCGGTCGGCGGCACAACATCCTCCGAGATCATGACGCGCGAGCCGTGGCTCAAGCCCGGCTCGCTGTTCATTTCGCTGGCGCGCCGCGAGCTTGACCCGGACGGCTGGAAGCACATGGACAAGGTCGTGCTCGACAGCTGGGAAATGAACATGCGCATGCCGGTCTTCTCCTCGATGGTGGAGAACGGGCAGTTCAGCAAGGACATGATGTACGCTGAGATACAGGAGCTGGTGTCGGGCGCGAAGCCGGGACGTGCCAGCGCCGAGGAGCGCATTCTGCTTCACACCACGGGGCTGGTGGCCCACGACATCGCGCTGGCGCACTCCCTTTACGTCAAGGCGCGGGAGACCGGACGGGGAATTGTGCTGCCGGCGGCGCGGCCGCCGCAGCAATAAGGAGCGCGGGATTTTCTATGAGCGGCGAAGATGATGCGCTCAGCCGCATTTTGTCCGGGATTGCCGCGTCGCGCATCCAAGCCGTGATGGTCGAATTGGCGCGCGTGCCAAGTCCGCTGACCGCGCTGTTCGAGGCCGAGCCGCAGCTCCGCGCTTTCATCGATACGGCGGTCGAACCGCGGCTTCGCTCATTGGGCATCAGCGATATTCGGCGCGACGCCATGGGCAATCTCGCGGCCACATGGGGCCGCGGCGAGAGCGGTCGCTCGCTGATGCTGGTGACCAACGCGATGAATCAGCCCGCCTCGACCATGCCCAATCCTTATGGCGGCGAAGTCCGCGACGGCGCAGCTTATGGGCTGCCGGGCGAAGTGGTTCTCGGCAAGGGACTGAGCGAACAGAAAGCGCCGCTCGCCGCGATTCTTGTCGCCATGGAAGTGATCGCGCAGAGCGGCGCGTCGCTTGGCGGCCGGCTGGTGTTTCTGTGTTGCGTCTCCGGCGAAACCGGACGGCATGACGCCATTCGCAGCATCATCGAAACCACCGGCGTGCGCGCCGACATGGCGGTGCTCAACGGCACCGGCAATCGCATCAGCCTCGGCAATCGCGGCCGTGTCGATGTCACCGTAACGGTCCACGGCAGCCCGTGTCACAGCAGCCGGCCGGCCGAGGGCTGCAACGCCATCACCGGCGCGATCGAGGTCATGCGCCGCCTGACCGCGGAGGTGCGGCTGCCACCGGCGCATCCGCATCTCGGGCCGGCGAGCCTGACCGTCAATCGCATCGCCAGCTTTCCCGACTCGACGCACACCATTCAGGCCCGTTGCGACATCGGCATCGACCGCAGGCTGTTGCCCGGCGAGACGCCGGAAGCGGCGGTCGCCGACATTGCCGCGATTGCCAAGACGGTGGATGGCGCCAAGGATCCGGCCAGCGGCAAAGCGTGGCGTGTGGAAGTGACGCAAGGGCCGATGATGTATCCGGCGCTGGTGGCCGAAAATTCCGGTGTCGCGCGAGCGCTGTCGCGGGCCTCGCAAACCGCGCTCGGTTCCGCGCCTGAAATGTATCATGCAACCAATGCCTTCGATCAGGGATTTCTCAATCACATCGGCATCGAAGCCTGCACCTACGGACCCGGCGAAGCGAAATACGCACACACCGACCTCGACATGGCCTCGGTCGACCGCACCCGCGATGCCGCCAAGGTCTACGCGACGCTGATCATGCAGCATCTAGTGGAGCGGATTTGACATTCGCTACCCACCCAGCCGCGGACTCGGTTAGCGAATGTCAAATCCAAAAGCTCCACTAGCACTTTATAGTTGCTAGTGGTCCTTTGATTCTAACATTCGCATGAGAGCCTGCCGAACCGGGATGCGAATGTTAGAATCGGACCACTGGTTTGAGCGTGCGCCGGATGCGGCATTCGGTGCGTTGCTCCGCCGTGATTTTTTCGCTCTGATCGGTTCTCTCGCTGGATGGGGCAAAATGTACGCGATGATGTCGAGATTTTTCCTGACGGCGCTGGCTCTGATGATCGCCGTTGGGGGCGCCGGCGCGCAGGGAGCATCCGGCGCGCAATGGCCGACCAAACCCGTCAAGCTTATCGTGCCGTTTCCCGCCGGCAGCAGCACCGACGTCGTCGCGCGCATTGTGGCGCAGTCGCTCGGACAGCGTCTCGGCCAGGGCGTTGTGGTCGAAGACCGTGTCGGCGCCAGCGGCATGCTCGGGGTCGAGTACGTCGCGCACGCCGCGCCTGACGGCTACACGATCGGTCTCGTCACCACGAGCACGCAGGCGCTGGCGCCGAGTCTCAGCGCGCATTTGCCTTACAATCCGCAGAAGGATTTTGCGCCGGTATCGATGATCGGCAGCGCGCCCTACGTCATGGTGACCTTTCCGGGGCTCGGAGCAAAAACGGTGGCGGACTTCACCGCGCTCGCCAAGGCGCAACCCGGCAAGCTGA